>LNAP01000126.1_pt1 | contig 137078 bp, 124 predicted proteins | sample 602601 | NCBI WGS metagenome assembly LNAP01 (sample SAMN02440304, study PRJNA202911) | soil metagenome | biome: Subtropical and temperate rainforests or woodlands; isolation source: soil samples (1 kg each in a 20% v/v slurry with milli Q water) were... ... | reverse complement strand
AAACCAGACGAGGAAACCGTAGCCGCCGACGATGGCGACCGACAGCAGCGGAAAGAGGAACACGACAAGGAAGAGGAACAGCCGGGTTTCCTTGCGGCGTTCAGGTTTGCGTTCTTCAGCCAACGACATTGGGGCTTCTCCAGCCGAACCTGCGTTGATACTAGATCACGATTGCTGGACTGGCCTGTGTGCCCGATTTGCTTTCGACCAACGGTCCCACCAAGGGCCAGTAAATGACTCTGACGATTGACCCGGACGGCGCGATGATGGGGAACATTTCTGAACTTTCACTGGGCAAATACTTCCACTACTCAGAGAGTCATACCACTGCCTGGCGCAACGCGAGGTACCCAACACGTGCATGTTTGAAGCAGAGCCAGAATATGAAAGTAACGCCCCCTAAATCCCGGACCTCCTTGCGCCGGGCGGTGACAGGACCGATGCTGTTTCTTTTCATTCTTGGCGATGTACTCGGCGCCGGTGTTTATGCGCTCGCCGGCACGATCGCGGGGGAGGTGGGCGGCGCGATCTGGATGCCGTTGCTGGTAGCATTATTCTTCGCAATGCTGACGGCCGGTTCGTATGCGGAGCTGGTCACCAAATACCCCCATGCGGGAGCGGCGTCGGTGTATGCCGAGAAGGCATTCAAGTCACCGCTTATTTCGTTTTTGGTCGGGTTCTGCATGCTGGCTGCGGCTGTCACAAGCGCTGCCGGTCTTTCGCTGGCTTTCGCGGGTGATTATCTGGGCGCATTTGTTCAGGTCTCACCGCACGTCGCGGCCCTGGTGTTTCTGGTGGTCATAGCGCTCTTGAATGCCAGGGGAATAAAAGAGTCTCTGGGGGCGAATCTGGTGATGACGCTCATAGAACTGTCAGGCCTGATTCTGGTCGTTGTGGCTGCCGCCTGGTTTTTCCGTTCCGGTGATGCTCACCTGGAAGCCGCGTTGCAATTCAAGCCGGGGGTCAGTCCGATGCTGGCGGTGTTGGGGGCGGCATTGCTGGCCTTCTATTCGTTTGTCGGCTTTGAAACATCCGCCAATCTGGCTGAGGAAATACGTGATGTTCGAAAGGTCTATCCGCGCGCCTTATTTGCGGCATTGTTGACCGCCGGGGTCGTCTACATGGCCGTTGGTGTCGCAGCCTCTTCAGTGCTGCCGATGGAGCAACTGGTCGCAACGTCGGCCCCGTTGCTGGAAGTCGTCCGGGCATCGGGATTGAACATTCCACCTCGCGTGTTTGCCTTTATCGCGCTCATCGCCGTGGCCAACGGAGCGTTGCTGACTCTGATCATGGCCAGTCGACTCGCCTATGGAATGGCGTGTCTGGGGCTGTTGCCGGAGGCCTTGGCGCAGGTACTGCCCAACAGACGTACGCCTTGGGTCGCTATCATCGCCACGACCCTTGTATCTATTGCGTTGACACTGACCGGCACCCTTGCTGCATTGGCCCAGACAGTTGTTCTGCTGTTGCTTTTCGTATTCCTCAGCACAAATCTGGCGGTATTGGTGTTAAGGCGTGACACGGTTGAGGAAGCGCATTTTCGGGTGCCAACCTGGGTGCCCGTTCTGGCTATCGTTTCGTGTTTGATATTGCTCAGTCAGCAAAGCCTGGAAACCTGGCTTCGCGGTGCAGCCTTGATGGTTGTCGGAATATTGCTTTACGCCTGCACGCGTATCGCGATGCCCGTGGCGATAAAGCCTGGCTAGCGGGCTGGAGGAGTCCCGTCGGTAATCATGGACTCAAACGTCCTCCAGAAAGCTCGGACTGTGCCGATTCAAACGGTGTCGACTACAGTTCCTTGCATGTGCAGGGGATGCCCCGTTAAGCAACGGAATACTGATCATGACCCAAGACTCCTCCGACCCAGCCTTCAAATCCCTCGGTTGCGCCGAATGCCGCAACCATGAGGCGCTGGGGTTCGACTTCACAATGGCCTTTCAACCCATCTTCAATGTACGAACGCGCACCGCGTTCGCTTATGAGGCGTTGGTGCGGGGCGTCAATGGCGAATCGGCAGGCTACATTCTTGGACTGGTCAATGACGGTAACCGCTACCGGTTCGACCAGGCGTGTCGCGTGAAGGCGATCGAGGAAGCCGCCCGGCTGGGCATTCTGGACATTGCCGATTGCCTGCTCAGCATCAATTTCCTGCCCAATGCCGTGTACAGGCCCGAGACCTGTATCCGGGCAACCCTGGAAGCCGCACGTAATACAAACTTCCCGCCAAACCGACTCATGTTCGAAGTGACGGAAGGCGAGAAAGTGGTAGATCCTGAGCACCTCAAGTCGATTTTCGTGGAGTACGAGCGCCAGGGTTTCACCACCGCCATTGACGATTTCGGCTCCGGTTACTCAGGACTCAATCTGCTGGCCATGTTTCAGCCGCAAGTGCTGAAGATTGATATGGCGTTGACCCGCACGATTGATCAAGACACCGTCAAGCAAGCGATTGTCGAGGGTATCGTCCTGGTCGCCAAACGCCTGGGCATTACCGTCATAGCCGAGGGCATTGAGACGCGAGGGGAAAGCGCCGCGCTTCTGGAGCTGGGTATCGATCTGATGCAGGGATACCTGTTCGCAAGACCTGAGGTCGGTCGCCTCCCGCCTGGCAGTTTTGACTGAGGCGTACGGGCCGTTCAAGGAGTTTTCCAAAGACAGCTTTTTTGTTCGCTGGGTGAGATGGCAGAGGCTTTTCACGGTTTTTGTCGGCCGTGGTTGAGCCAGCGGGAAGCACCCAATATATAAAAAGCTCCTCCCGCGATAATAAAGAGCGCGAGCATGTAGAAAATGCTGTGGGGCGGTTGCGTGGCCAGGACCACGCCGCAGAGCAACGGCCCGGCCGCGGCCCCCAGGTTGCCGAGGTTCTGCGCGGCGTAGTACATGCCGCGCAGATGGTTGGGCGCGATGTTGTCGATGAACATGTATTCCGCGGGGAATACGATTATTTCCCCGACAGTGAATACAGCCATGGACATCACCCAGAACATCACCGAGTTGGACAGGGCGAAACCGGCCAGGCCCATGAGGAACATTCCCAGCCCGGCCACTAGCCAAAGATTCAGATGCCGATGGGATATTTTCTTGCCGATGGAATATTGCAAGCTGATCACCATCAGCGCATTGGTCGTGACGATAGCGCTGATGATTCGGTAGGTGTTCTCCGGCGTGGTTGTAACCACCAGATACTGCGAGAGATAGGCGGTGAACTGGCCGAAGACCACGGCGCTGAGCAGGCCGCCTAGTGTGAAACATACCAGCCGGTAATCCTGGAGCAGAACCTTGCCCACCGCCAGGAAAGGCGCAGGCGTCTGGCCTGCGTCGACGGGGGCGGAATGTCTGTCGCCCCAAACGAAGTAAATGAGAAAGAAGCCGGCACCGAGCCCGGCAGACAATAGAAAGGGCAAGCTGATCCCTAGCTTGGCAATTCCCGCCCCGAGAAACGGTCCGACGGCATAGCCGATGTTGGTCAACGTGTATTTGATCGAGAACACTTCGCTGCGTTCGGCGGCGGGGAGCAAGCTGCCAAATCCCGCTTTGACCGCTATATCGATGACGGCATATGCCAGATTGATCAGCACCAGGCAGATGAAAAAAAGCCAGAGTTCGCGCGTCACGACTGCCCCAAGGAACCCCAGGCTGAACAACCCACTGAACCCCAGAATGAGTCGGTAGCTGGATAGCCTGTCAACCAGGAAACCGCCATAGAGGCTCAATAGCGATCCAATGATCAGTGTGCTGCCGATGACCACTCCGATATCCGCCACACCCATGGCGAAGTTTTCGGACAGATAGATAACCAGATAGGGCAGCGTGATCGCTCGGCTCAACGTCAGTATCGAAGACGCGCAAAGCAGCAGGTTGACGGTCGTGGGGTAGTTTCTAAGGGTAGCGAGCATCCTTGCCTCTTTGTTCAATCGATCATTGCCAGGGGCGCAGCGTGGCGCAATACGCTCGCGGCAAGTTTACTGAGGAATCCAGTTCTGATTTATGATGGATTTTCCATTGCAGGTTGAACTCAATTCATCAATAACAGGACGCCTAATGTTTTCCTCCGAGCGATTGAAGGGGATCGATGTCTTTGTCTGCGTCGCCGAATCCGGCAGCTTCAAGGCCGCCGCAGAGCGGATGAGCCTCACGGGCTCGGCCATCAGCAAAAGCGTCGCCCGTCTGGAGAGCCGCCTTGGCGCTCGATTGTTCGATCGCACCACCCGGCGGGTATCGCTGACGGACGCTGGGACGGCGTTCTATCGCACCTGCACGGGGGTGCTTGCAGACCTTGAAGAGGCCGAGCTGTCGCTGCGTGCTGAAGACGCCGAGCCACAGGGCAGGGTCCGGCTTGACCTTCCGGCAGCCTTTGGTCGTTCGCAAGTGATGCCCATCATCTTGCGGTGTATCCAGGACTATCCGCGGCTGGTGCCGCACATCTCGTTCACGGATCGTTTCATCGACCCTCTCCAGGAAGGCGTGGATATCGTCGTCACCATTGGCGGCTCACAGGTTTGGCCAGACGCGCTGGGGCATCGTTACCTGGGTCGTGAGTGGCATGTCTTCTGTGCTTCACCCGTGTACTTGGCCAAGCATGGCATCCCCATGACCGATCGCGATCTGGAACATCACCAGTGCATCGCCTACGGCTGGCCGGACGGCAAGCTCAGTCCGTGGAATTTTGCCGGTGAGCGTCCCGGCGAGACGGTAAGAAAGCAGGTGTCGCCAGCGTTGGTCGTGGGGGACGGTGAAGGGCTGGTTGCTGCGGTATCGGCCGGGTGCGGGATTGCACAGTTACCTTCATGGTTGATCCAGCGGCAGCTTGAGGAGGGCACGTTGATTGAGGTGCTTGCCCATCTGGCAACCGACGGAATGGTGATCAACCTTGCCTGGCAGAAAAGCCGTGAGAAGCTTCCCAAGGTCAGTGCCTTGCTGGAAGCACTTGCGGCCAATTTGTGTCAGCCGGTAGAAGGCAAGCCCCGCCACGGCCATCGGCTTGAAGTCAATGCCCGCAAGGCCGTGGACGTATAATCCAGCGGATCATGGCAGCAGCGAAACGATGATCAGTGAAAGATGCATCACCGGGTGCGCCTGGCGATGTTCTCCTCGTGTCGGGCGCGGTCGGTCGATTCACTGGATGTCAGGATGATACGAACGGCCACAACCACGCCGACAAGAACACCGGCTAGCCCTGAGGTTTCCCAAAGAGTGGGCAGTCGCTGATGAAACATCAGGCCCAGTATCGTCGCGAAGAGTGACTCCAGGGATATCAGTTGCCCGCTAAGCACCATGGGCAGGCGACGGGACGCGGCATTCCACGCCCAGGCCCCGACGACCGACGACATCAGCGCGATAAAGAGCCCCCAGGCATATAACGGCCCAGCCACGGAAACACTGAAACCCAGACTTGGCAGTTTCAGAAGATCAAGCACCAGTACGGCGGGTAAGGCGATCAAGGTGCCCAGCCCGGCGCCTGCCATCATCAAGCCGGTCCAGGCCCCTGATGCGTTGACAGCAAGTTTTTCCAGGCCCCTTTGATTCAACGCGGCGAATACGAGCCAGAGGATCACTGCGCTGATTGAAAAGAACAGCCCCTTGCGCCAGGCACTGTCGCCAGTTGGGAGGTGATTGAGACTGCCGACGTTCAACAGCAACAGCCCGCCTGTCATCAACGCCAGTGGTATCACGAGCTTGCGCCATTCGAGGGTTCTGCTCGTGGCGTTGCCGAGCACGGCCTGCAGAAGCGGCACCATGCCAATAAGTGCAGGGGTCAGTACCGGCCCTCCGTAAATCACTCCGGCGGCAATGCAAGTGCTATAGCCGAGGTACCCGATAATTCCCAGGCTTGCGCCAAGAAGCTGCTGTTCGCGGCTCAGGCGTCGAAGTCGAGCTCGATAGAACACCATGACGCCCATACCCAGCGTCCCGGCGATCAGAAACCGAACGATCATCAAGTCGTAGATCGAATAGGCACCGGTGACGTAGGGCGCTACGAAATTCAAGGCCCAACTCAGAGTGGCGACGACGGCGAGGGCCACGCCTGCGGTGGTGTTTGAGTCATTCCTGAGCATCGGTCTATCCATGAGATATTCAGCTCATGTTGCGCAGCGTCAGAGCTATGCTACAAACGAGTTCTCGGCCACGGATGCATTACCGGTGATTATGAATACGCTTGGAAAGTCTTTACCGCCGCTCGCCAGTTTATTGCCTTTTGAAGCGGCGGCGCGGCTGGAGAGTTTTTCGAAGGCCGCCGAGGAGCTGCACATTACCCAAGCGGCGATCAGTCGGCAGATACGGGGACTTGAAGAGAATCTTGGGCTAAAGCTCTTCAGTCGGCGCAACCGCGCAGTGTTTCTCACCCAAGAAGGACGCGAGCTAGGGCGTGTGGTGAGCAGCGCCTTGCGCAGTATCAGCGATGTCGCCGAGACCCTTCGCCAGGCGCCTGGCAAGAACCGTGTCGTTCTGCTGTGCCAATTGTGCGAGGCGTTCTACTGGCTGATGCCGCGCCTTTCGTCATTCCACCAGCAATACCCGGAGATCGAAATCCAGGTGGCCACTTCAACCCGGCCGCTGACTGAATTCAATGAGCATTTTGACGTGGCCTTGCAAAGCACCGGGCGCCCCAGTGGTGCGCATGTTCTGGTCTTTACCGCTAGCGATGAGGTGTTTCCGGTGTGCAGTCCGCAATACCTCAATGTCCAAGCGCCCATGCAGGTCAGTGAGCTTGCTCGCCACACGCTTTTGCACTATCGCACTACGCCGCCTCACTGGATGCAGTGGGAGGGTTGGCTAAAAGCGTTTGGACAGATACCGGCTGTTGATCTTCAAGGCACTGTATTTGACAGCTACCCCTTGATGCTTCAGGCGGCGGTGGAGGGGCACGGAATTGCACTGGGATGGCGCCGCACCGCCGCAAGGCTGATTGAGCGTGGGGCTTTGGTGAGGCCTTGCGCGCAAAGTGTTCCCTTGCCTGAAGCGATATCGGTTTTCAGAAGTTCGCACGCAGCAGATCGCGCTGAAGTGAGCGCACTGATCGAGTGGCTTGAGGGGGAGTTGGAAAGTGAGGGCTGACGGCTGTCACCCTGGCGGATTTGCGTGAATCCACTAGAACCTGGCTTGCTTGCACAGGTCATCTGAAAGGAATCAGGTGTGGATTAGTATTTATGCAAAGTGTCCGTGTTTACACAGTGGGTCATTCGACCCGAACCCTCGAACAGTTCGTGGAGATCGTCAGCGGTTTTGGTGTCGATACTATTGTCGATATCAGGACCGTCCCGCGATCACGGACAAATCCTCAATACAATCTGGATACGCTTGCACACCGACTGGCCGAATTCGATATCGGGCATCAACAGATTCCGGAGCTTGGCGGATTACGAAAAAAATCAAAGACCGTTGCCGATGAGGTCAACGCATTCTGGGTCAATCGAAGTTTCCATAACTACGCGGACTACGCCCTTTCGCAAGAATTTGAGGTCGGTCTGAATCGCCTCCTCGCGCTCAGCAAGACTCACCACTGCGCCATCATGTGTGCGGAGGCTGTTTGGTGGCGTTGCCATCGCAGGATCGTCGCCGACTATCTGTTGCTTCGCGGTGTAGAAGTCATCCATATCATGGACAAAGATAAAGCCAATACAGCGGTGTTGAGTCCGGCTGCGAAGGTTCACGGGCTGAAATTGACTTATCCCGCTGGAGAGTGAACAGGGCTACTGAGCTGTGTCGGCCACTGGCTGCCGAGCTTCGGTGCGCACCACCATCCAGATGCCGATCCCGGACACCGCCATGCCCGACACCATTTGCCAGGAAAGAGGTTCGTTGAACATCGCCCAGGCCCACAGCATCGTAACGGGGGGGCTGAGGTACAGGACGCTGGCGACCCGGGTGGCTGACGCGCGGCGCAGGCACAGCCAGTAGAGCCCATATCCGCCAATCGTAGACAAGCCCGCGGTCCACAGGACACTCAAGATAAAACCTGTGCTGGGTATCGGTGCGAGGCTGCCCTGTAAGCCCTCGACCAAAGCGAAGGCAAAGCCCGAAACACAGCATTGCAGCCATAGGTTGGGGAGTAGGCCCAAGGACTGCGATGGCGGGAGGTGCTTTTGCCACAATGTCGCGACGGCGAGTGAAAGCATGCCAAGCAGCGGCAGCGCATAAGCCCATAAGGGCGCATCGCCCCAGGCCAGCGCGCCATGTGTCACCAGCGCGGCCCCGATCAGGCCGATGACCAGGCCGGCCCAAACCGGCCAGGCCAGTCGCTGTCCCAGGACGCCCGCGGCCAATAAAGCCAGGCCCATGGGCAGAAGGTCGGCGAACAGGGCAGCGAGCCCGGCCGGTACGCCCAAGGCAATGCCTTGGGTAATACCCGCCAGATACCCCGCCATGGCCAGCAAACCGATGCCGGCGTTTTTCAGCAGCACGGCAACCGAGGTTCGCCTCAAGTTCCTGGCGACAAACGGGAACAGAACGAGCGTGACCAGCACGCAGCGCCAGAACACGACCAGTAACGGCGGCGCGTAATCAAGCGAGAAGCGCGCGCCGATGAAGCCTGAACTCCAGCTCAACACCAGCGCCGCCTCGAGTAAGAACAGAGGTATCGCCTGGTGCCATTGAGGTTTGGAGAGAGCAGGGCATGAGATCGATCGGTATGCATTCATGCCCACAGGCTACGAAAGCAGGCTAATCTAATAAATCAAAATATAGTGCAGCAGTCATTCACAAAGGTTGAATTATGCCGGCCATACTCGATATCGAACTGATACGGACTTTTCATGCGGTGGCGCGCATCGGCAAATTCAGTGCGGCGGCGGAGCAACTGCACAAAAGCCCGGCAGCGGTGAGCGTGCACATCCAGCGGCTGGAAGCGGTCGCCGGTGGACGATTGCTCAACCGTGACAATCAGGCGGTTTCCCTGACCGCACTGGGCAAGCGTTTGCTCCTGTCTACCACCGAGTTGCTCAGTACCCACGACCGGGTCTTGGCCGATCTGCATGGCACCCGTCTGGCGGGGCGTATCACCTTGGGCGTGCCGGATGAATATGCGGACCATGTCATCCGCGACATCCTTCCGACATTCGCAGCCGCCTGGCCGAACGTGGTACTGGAGCTCAGGACGGCGCCAAGCTACGCGCTACGTGATCAGGTTCAACGTGAAAAACTCCAGGCTGCGATGATTGCCCGGCCGAAGGAGCTGCCGGACACAGAGTCGCTGCGGTTAACCTCCACGACACCTGTTTGGGTCGGCCCGATCAATAGCGTGATTGCCTCGACGCAGCCGCTGCCACTGGCCGTGCATGCGGCGCAGTGCCCTTATCGACAAGCCATGGTGGAAGCGCTGAAGCAATGCGCTCGCAAGTCGCGCATTGTCCTGGAAAGCCCCTCCACCCAGGCCGTCAAGGCGTGTGTGGAGGCCGGCTTGGCGATCAGTCTGATAGACCGGGCCCGGGTGACGGACAAGATGCAGATCCTCGATGATCTGCCCCGGGTGCCGGAGCACGAGGTGGTGTTCATTCGAGCGCAGGCGTCCCATGCCGATGAGGCGGTGAACCTGCTCTCCCGGGCCATGCAGCAATATTTTCGGCTTTGATGAAAGGGGCGGGGGCAACCCCGCCCACCAGGTTTATTTTTTACTGCCCGACAACGGCGGCGTACGCGGTGGGATCACCCGTTTGGAGCCCAGCGACTCAAACGCCGAAGCCAGGCGCAACAGGGTCGAATCGTCATAGGCACGTCCGGCAAACGTCAGCCCTACAGGCATGCCAATGTCCGCCATCACGCCCATCGGCACCGTGACGGTGGGCACGCCCAGGTGCCGGATGGCCAGGTTGCCATTGGCGACCCAGACCCCGTTGCTCCAGGCGATATCGGCGGACGCCGGGTTGATATCTGCATCTGCGGGGCCAACGTCGGCGACTGTCGGGAATATCACCGCATCGAGCCCAAGCCGGTCCATCCAGTCTTCAAGATCGATTCGACGTGTCTGTTCAAGGCCCCGCAGTCCGTCCGCCAGGGTGGGGATCTGGTCCCACGGCGTAATGCCGCGCTCGGCCATCCTGACGTATTCATCCATGCCAGCGGCCAGGTCGTCCTCACGGTTGGGCAGGGTGCCCGGGTCATGGGGGAATATCAGTGGTCCGTCAACATCGGCCAGGCGATTGAGTTTCGGATCACCGTTGGCCCGCAGAAAGTCATCGAACGCCCAGGCTGACAGGTCCCACAACTCATGGTGCAGGAACTCCTTGGACACCAGGCCCCGAGTGAACACGGTCGGCGCGCCCGGACGATCACCTTCGCAGTTGGACACCAGCGGGAAATCGACCTCAATCACTTGCGCGCCACAGGCTTGGAGCGCCTTGCGGGCGTCTTCCCACAGGGCCATGACCGAGGCACGGGTGTTGATTCGCTGCCCCGTCGGCCCGCCAATGCCGGGAGCCTCAGCCGTGCCCGCTTCGGGATCGGCGTTGATGTACATGCGCGGAACTCCGAAGCGGACCCCAGCGAGTGCTTCCTTATGCGCGGCAAGGCCCGGGTATGAGGCGGGGCGAACCGAGTCGACAGGCGGGAGGGGCACCCAGGGTTGCATGCGCCACAGATCGCCCCGGGTATCAGGATCGTCCGCCACCACGACGTCGAGCACTTCGAGAAGATCCGCCATCGTCCTGGCATAGGGCACGACGACGTCCATTGTTGGCGTCAACGGCCAGTTGCCGCGTACCGAAATCACCCCGCGCGAAGGTGTATAGGCACACAATCCGTTGTTCGAGGCCGGGCCCCGGCCGCTCGACCAGGTTTCTTCGGCAAGGCCGAACGCGGCGAAACTGGCTGCCGTTGCAGTGCCTGCACCGTTCGAGGAGCCCGATGCGAAAGGGGCGGTGAGGTAGTCCGCGTTATAGGGGCTTTCAGCCCGGCCATAGACACCGCGCTGCATGCCGCCATTGGCCATGGGCGGCATGTTGGTCTTGCCCAGGCAGATCGCCCCGGCGGCGCGAAGCCGTTCGATGGTGAACGCATCGCGATAAGCGATCAGGTTCGCGAACGCCGGACTGCCAGAAGCCGCCGTGAGCCCCTTCACCAGATAACTGTCCTTGGCGGTATAGGGAATGCCATCGAGCGGACCGAGGGTTTGTCCCTTGGCCCGACGGGCATCGGACGCCTGTGCTTCTTCCAGGGCATCGGGGTTTCGCACGACCACAGCGTTGAGGGCGGTGGACGTGTCGGCGCCGTCATAGGCATCGATCCTGGCAAGGTAGGCCTGGACGAGTTCGACCGCGGTCGTCTGACCGGACTGGAGCGCTGCGCGCAGTTGTGCGATGGAGACTTCGGTAATTTCGATCATGCTGTTACCGTTGCGGCTGACTGGGGGTGTGACGCGCGGGGCCATTCAAACTGGGTCTTGGGCACTTCAGACATCTCAAAGTGGGTTCTCATGTTGGTTGCATGCACTTTACTACGGGATAACCGCCAGAGGGCCTAATTAGAAAACCGCCCACACTCGGGCAGTACCTTTTGTATAGAATACGGCCCAAGGGTGTCACCGCAAAACGCGGCAGGGCAGGTTTAATCAAGCGCAGGTCGGGCCGCCAGCGCGGAGTCGCTGTGCCTATGAGCCCGGAACCGTTGCGCCTGAATAATAAAAGTGAGTCACCTTCCGCCATGGCTTTCCTCTCCCGTTTTTTCGCCGCTGAATCCGCCGGCGGCCTGATCCTGATGGCTTCCGCCCTGGCCGCGCTGATCGTAGCCAATTCGCCCTGGTCTGAAGTGTACTTCTCCACGCTGCACATCAAAGCCCTGGGGCTTTCGGTGGGGCACTGGATCAATGATGGCCTGATGGCTCTGTTCTTTTTACTGGTCGGCCTTGAGATCAAGCGTGAAATGCTTGAAGGCCAGTTGTCGAGTTGGGGCCAACGAGCCCTTCCGGGATTTGCTGCGCTGGGCGGTATGCTGCTGCCGGGCTTGATCTACGTGGCGATCAACTGGGGTAATGCACAGACTTTGAGCGGCTGGGCAATTCCCACGGCGACCGATATCGCGTTCGCTTTGGGGGTGCTGTCGCTGCTGGGCAAGCGTGTGCCCATTTCCTTGAAAATCTTTCTCTCCGCGCTGGCGATTCTGGATGACCTTGGGGCCGTCCTCATCATCGCGATCTTCTACACCAGCGATTTGTCGACGAACATGCTGCTGGCGTCCCTGGGCGTTACGGCACTGCTGGTGGTACTCAACCGTTGCGGCGTCAAGCGGCTGTTTCCCTATGTGATAGCCGGTGCACTGCTCTGGTACTTCATGCTGCAATCGGGCATCCATGCGACCTTGGCCGGGGTCATTCTTGCCCTGTGTATCCCCCTTGGAGACTCCAACGAAGGCGGGTGGTCGCCACTGCTCTACCTCGAAGAAAAGATGCATCCGTGGGTGGCTTTTGCGGTCGTGCCCATCTTCGGCTTCGCCAATGCCGGCGTGTCCCTGGCCGGTATTTCGCCGAATAATCTGCTTGATCCGGTACCGATGGGCGTGGCGATGGGGCTGTTGCTGGGCAAACAGCTTGGGGTGTTCGGGTTGGCGGCGCTGGCCATTCGTTTCGGCTTGGCCAAACTGCCTGAGGGGGCCAGATGGTCGCAGATGTACGGCGTGGCGCTGTTGTGCGGGATCGGATTCACCATGAGCCTGTTCATCGGTGCGCTGGCATTTCCCAATGCGCCGCATCTGGTCGATGAGGTCAAAGTCGGTGTGCTGCTGGGCTCGACCCTGTCGGCCATCATCGGCGTCATGTTGCTGATGAAAGTAGGTCCCAAGAAAAACTGATGTGAGACGCGGCAGGGGCATTGTCCATGCCGCGTTATCCAGTTCATCTCGCCTGGGTTAACCACAGTATTTCTCGTTCGCAGCGATGCTGTGGTCATGGCGAGGCGGTTGGCGTCATCCCTACGCCTTCTTTCGGGAACCAGGCCTGGGTCCGGTTGGCAAAAGCCACCAGCGACAGCATCACCGGCACTTCCACCAGCACCCCGACCACGGTGACCAGGGCCGCCCCGGAGTTAAGGCCGAACAAACCAATTGCCACCGCCACCGCCAGCTCGAAGAAATTCGAGGTGCCGATCAGGGCGCAGGGTGCTGCCACGTTAAAGGGTACTTTCCATAGCCGCGCCGCCGCGTAAGCAATGGCAAAAATGCCGTAGGACTGGATCAGCAAGGGCACGGCAATCAAAGCAATCAGCAGTGGTTTATCCAGAATGATCTGCCCCTGAAACCCGAAAAGCAGCACCACGGTGCCCAGCAGGCCGAGTATCGACAGGGGTTTGACCCGAGCGTTGAAGCGCGTGACCGCATACTCGGCCTCGCCGGCGTTTTGCGCCGAGGCACTGAGCTTCAGCCGGGTGAGTACCCCGGCAATCAGCGGAATCAACACATACAGCCCGACCGAAAGGATCAGGGTTGCCCAAGGCACCTCAATGTCAGTCACGCCGAGCAACAGCGCCACCAGCGGCGCGAAGGCGAAGATCATGATCACGTCATTCAGTGCCACCTGCGCCAGGGTGTAGGTGGCGTCGCCGCGTGTCAGCTGCGACCAGACGAACACCATGGCGGTACACGGCGCGGCGCCGAGCAGGATCAGACCGGCGATGTATTGGCCGGCATCGCGAGGATCGATCAGGTCGATAAAGAAATAATGAAAGAACAACACCCCCAGCCCGGCCATGGTGAACGGTTTGATCAACCAGTTGACCACCAGGGTGATGATCAGCCCCTTGGGCCGTTCGTGAATGCGCTTGAGGCTGGAGAAGTCCACCGACACCATCATCGGATAGACCATCAGCCAGATCAGTACCGCGACAATGAAATTGACCGAACCGTATTCATAATCGGCCATGGTCTGGAACAGCCGTGGGAACAGACTGCCCAGACCAATGCCGGCGGCGATACAGAGGGCGACCCACACTGACAGGTAGCGCTCGAAAAAGCCGATGGGCTGGCGGGTGCTCATACTCAAACCTCTTCTTTGTACGTCTGCGCGCACAGGTTCCGGATGCAGAGCGTATATGGAAAAAAACATATATTTCTGAACTGAGCGCGATCCTGTTCAGAGAATACCCCCAAGAGGATTCTATCTCGTTCTGATTGTAGACGTTGCGTGGCAGGGAAAATAAACGGCGGGGGCTTTACCTTATATTCGGATAATCATATATTCGGTTTTCCGTATATTGGATGAGGCTTCATCATGACTGGCAAAGCCCGCGTTCTCTTCGTCTGCACCGCCAACGCTGCTCGTTCCCAGTTAGCCCAAGCGCTGCTCAGGCACACGGATTCGGAACATTTCGAGGCGTTCAGCGCCGGCACGGTTCCGACCGCGGTCGACCCGCGCACCTTCGAGGTCTTGTCGCACCTTGGAATCAGTACTGACGGGTTACGCAGCAAGTCGATTGATGAGTTTCAGGGAGAGCGTTTCGATTACGTGATTACCCTGTGCGATAAAGCAACTGCGCAGTGCCAGTCGCTCCCCGATGCTGGCGAGGCGTTGACCTGGAGCTTTGAAGATCCGGTCACCAGCACCAAGCCCGACGCGTTCCGTCACACGCTTCACGAAATTCATGAGCGCATCAAGATGTTTGTCTTGGTGAAAACCAAACACTGAGAACTGAAATGGCTGACCATCTGACCCCGACCACTGTCTTCAAATGCCTGGCCGACGACAATCGGGTGCGCATGATGCTGCTGATCACCCGAGAGGGGGAGTTGTGCGTCTGCGAGCTGACCTGTGCGTTGAACGAGAGTCAGCCCAAAGTCTCCAGGCACTTGGCGCAGTTGCGCACCTGCGGTTTGCTCTCGGACCGTCGGCAAGGTCAATGGGTTTACTACCGACTGCACCCCAATCTTCCTGACTGGGTGCTGCAGGTACTGACCGTGGTACTCGAAACCAACAAGCACTGGTTAAGCCCCGATGCCAAGCGTCTGGAAGCAATGGGGGACCGTCCTGAACGGGTCGCCATTTGTTGTGAGAGCAAAATTGCCTGACGAGCCCCGGTAGACGATGCCGCTGGCTCGATGATTCCCAAAGCGCCGTCGCGCAGGAAAAGACTATGTTTGATGACTCTATTCCCCAACTCGAAACCGAACTGGCCGATCTTCCGTCGACAGACAAACTCGGTATCGAAACCACATCCAGCCACAAGCCACGCATTTTGCTGCTGTACGGATCGACGCGCGAGCGTTCCTTCAGTCGCCTGCTGGTAGAGGAGGCCGCTCGGTTGTTGGAGCACTTCGGCGCCGAGGCGCGGATTTTCAATCCGTCGGGGCTGCCGCTGCCGGATGACGCGCCGGTCGATCATCCCCGGGTCCAGGAACTGCGCGAGCTGATGCAGTGGTCCGAAGGCCAGGTCTGGTGCTCGCCGGAACGCCACGGGTCCATGAGCGCGGTGTTCAAGGCGCAGATTGATTGGGTACCGCTGGCGATGGGCGCGGTACGCCCGACCCAGGGCAAAACCCTCGCTGTCATGCAGGTATGCGGTGGCTCGCAGTCATTCAACGTGGTCAATCAGCTGCGGGTGCTGGGACGCTGGATGCGCATGTTCACCATTCCCAACCAATCTTCCGTGCCGAAGGCCTATATGGAGTTTGACGACAGCGGCCGGATGAAGCCTTCACCGTTCTATGACCGCGTGGTGGATGTGATGGAGGAGTTGGTGAAGTTCACGCTGCTGCTTCGCGACCGCCAGGATTACCTGGTCGACCGCTATTCCGAGCGCAAGGAGTCGGCGCAAGAATTGATGAATCGCGTCAATCAGCGCTCCATCTGAGTCAAGCCCAACGCCTGGTTCGACCGGCAGTCGAACTCCATAGACACCAGCCACAGGAGCACAACAACATGACGATCAAAGTGGGTATCAACGGTTTTGGGCGTATTGGTCGCCTGGCATTGCGGGCCGCCTGGCATTGGCCGGAGTTCGACTTTGTGCAGATCAACGACCCGGCGGGTGACGCCGCGACCCATGCGCATCTGTTGAACTTCGATTCGGTGCATGGTCGCTGGAATGCAGAGGCTGGCTCCGAGGACGACAACATCGTCATCGATGGCAAGCGGATCAAGGTCACAGCCAATAAAGCGATTGCCGACACCGATTGGTCGGGCTGCGATCTGGTGATCGAAGCCAGCGGAAAAATGAAGACGGTTGCCGTGCTTCAGGGTTATCTCGACCAGGGTGTGAAGCGCGTGGTGGTCAGCGCCCCGGTGAAGGAGAAGGGCGCATTGAACGTCGTCATGGGCGTCAATCATCAGTTGTTCAAACCCGACGATCATGCCATCGTCACCGCCGCTTCATGCACCACCAACTGCCTGGCGCCAGTGGTGAAAGTCATCCACGAGAAGCTCGGCATACGCCACGGTTCGATCACCACCATTCATGACCTGACGAACACCCAGAGCATCCTCGATCAACCCCACAAGGACCTGCGCCGTGCGCGGGCTTCGGGCATGAGTCTGATTCCCACCAGCACCGGCTCGGCCACGGCCATCGCGGAAATCTTCCCGGAGCTGCGCGGGCGCCTCAATGGTCACGCCGTGCGCGTGCCGCTGGCCAACGCTTCGCTGACCGATTGTGTCTTCGAGGTCGAGCGAGCCACCACCGTCGAAGAAGTGAATCAGTTCCTCAAGGACGCTTCCGAGAACGAACTCAAGGACATCCTCGGTTTTGAGGAGCGCCCATTGGTGTCCATCGATTACCGAACCGACCCGCGCTCGTCGATCATTGATGCGCTGTCGACCATGGTTATCAATGGCACCCAGGTCAAACTCTACGCCTGGTACGACAATGAATGGGGCTATGCCAACCGTACCGTGGAACTGGCCCGGATGGTCGGTCGAACAGTCTGAGGAACGGTCATGAAAGCGTTGTCAGCCCTCGCTCCGCAAGTGCGGCAGTACCTGCTCGTCACCGGCAATTACTGGGCCTTCACCCTCACCGATGGCGCCTTGCGCATGTTGGTGGTGCTGCATTTTCATGCGTTGGGCTACAGCCCGCTGCAAATCGCCGCGTTGTTTTTGTTCTACGAAATCTTTGGCGTGATCACCAACCTGGTGGGCGGCTACCTCGGTGCCCGGCTTGGCCTGAACCGAACCATGAATATCGGCCTGGGGATGCAGGTCGTGGCGCTGTTGATGCTGACAGTTCCCTCGGTCTGGTTGACCATCCCCTGGGTAATGGGCGCTCAGGCGCTGTCCGGGATCGCCAAAGACCTGAACAAGATGAGCGCGAAAAGCTCGATCAAGCTGCTGGTTCCCGATGGTCAACAGGGGCAATTGTACAAGTGGGTGGCGATTCTCACCGGCTCCAAGAATGCCCTCAAGGGCGTTGGTTTCTTCCTGGGGGGCGCCTTGCTGGCCCTCATCGGCTTCAAAGGTGCGCTGCTGGCGATGGCCGGCGTACTGGCGTTGATCTGGATCGCCAGCCTGATCCTGTTGAAAAAGGATCTGGGTAAAGCTAAAGCCAAGCCCAGGTTTCGCGACATCCTCTCCAAGAGCCGCGCGATCAACATTTTGTCGGCGGCACGGATGTTCTTGTTCGGTGCCCGCGACGTCTGGTTCGTGGTGGCCCTGCCGGTTTACCTGAGCAGTGTTTTCGGTTGGGACTTCTGGAAGGTCGGCGGTTTCCTCGCGGCTTGGGTGATCGGCTACGGCATCGTGCAGTCTTTTGCGCCCAACATCACTGGCAAGAAACGTGGGCACGTGCCGGATGGCCGTGCGGCGTGTCTGTGGGCAATGGCATTGGCGGGTCTGCCCGCGGCCATTGCGCTAGGACTCGACAGCGGGTTGGCACCACAGACGGTGCTACTGGGTGGGCTCATGGTCTTTGGTGCGCTGTTCGCGGTGAACTCTTCGTTGCACAGCTATTTGATCGTGTCCTACGCCAAGGAAGACGGCGTATCGCTGGATGTGGGTTTTTACTACATGTCCAACGCCATGGGACGGCTGATCGGAACGGTGCTTTCTGGCTGGGTTTATCAAGTGTACGGGCTGCAGGCGTGCTTATGGATCTCCAGCGCCTTCGTGCTGCTCGCCGCTTTGATTTCCATTGGATTGCCTCGTCACGCCAGTCCGGCGGTCGATCTTTAACCACCTTCAGACTTCGTTAAGAAACGGCCTCGATACTTTCTCCCCATACCCAAGGGAGAACGTTGACCCATGCCCGATTCTGACTGGAACATCCATCTACCGCTGGCTTTCGGCAATGCCGGCCAGCCGGTTCGCCACTTGCACCGGGCTATGCCGGGAGAGCCCCGCCGGGATGAGTTCGAAGCCTTCATCCACCGGCGTTTCCACCAGGCGCACGGCGCAGAGATTCGTCACTTCATGCCCGAACTGTTCGGGCTCGATGATGCTGACGGCAGGCTTTGCGCCGTGGCAGGCGTGCGTCTGGCCGCCCAGGGACCGCTGTTTCTCGAGCATTATCTGGACGATCCCATCGAGCCTTTGATCAAGGCCGATGCAGACTGCGCAGTGGATCGCGCCGGCATTGTCGAAGTTGGCAATCTGGCCGCCAGCGACACCGGCAGCGCTCGCCTGAGCATTATCGCGATCACCTATCTGTTGGCGATGGGCGGGCTGGAGTGGGTGGCGTTCACCGGCAATATCGGCCTGGTCAACAGTTTCCATCGCCTTGGCCTCAAGCCCGTGACCCTGTGTCCGGCCGACCCGCAGCGCCTGGGGGAAGACCGTCACCTCTGGGGCCGCTACTACGAGAGTCAGCCATGGGTTCATGTCGGCAACATCCGTGCAGGCTTCGTTCATCTGCGCGACGCCGGTCTGTTCGACCGCCTGGGGTTCTCACAGACCTATGGGGAGGCGTGCCATGTTGCCTGAAGTGGAGCGCTTCAAACTCACCCTGCGTGAGCATGCCCAACGCAAGGGCTACGCCGTGGCGCTGTGGGGCGATAACTTGCGGCTGGACTACGCCACGCTTTATTCCGAAGTGGTGTACCGCCAGCAACGCCTGCGCGATGAACACATAAAGGTTGTTGCCCTGGCCCTGGATAACGGTGTCGAAGCCATGCTTTGGGACCTGGCGGCTTTGTTCGAAGGTCTGGCTTGCGTCATCCTGCCGGGTTTTTTCAGTCCGGCTCAACGCTTGCACTGCCTGGAGCAGAGCCAGGCGCAGCGGGTGATTGCCGAGCCGGGACTGGCCGCCGAACTCCAGGCCGCCGGTTACCACTACAGCGGCGAGTTCTGGCAAAAAGATTACGCCGGACCGAGCCGCCTGCCGGCGGGCACCGCCAAGCTGACCTTTACCTCGGGCACCACCGGCACGCCAAAAGGTGTCTGCCTGAGTGCCGACAGCCTGCTGCGGGTCGCCCGTGAGCTGGAACAGGCCAGTCAGCCGGTCAACCCAAGGCATCACCTGGCGCTGCTACCCCTGGCGGTGCTTCTGGAAAACCTCGGGTGCTACGCGGCGCTGTATGCCGGGGCGATGCTCAGCCTGCCTGGCCAGAAAACCCTTGGCATCCAGGGCGCCAGTGGCGTCGACCCGGTGCGCCTGTTGGCGTGCCTGACCGAGCGCCGGGCGCAGAGTCTGATCCTGGTTCCACAATTGTTGCTGATGCTGGTCACGGCCGCCGAGCAGAAAGCGTTCTACCCACACGCTTTGCGGTTCGCCGCCGTGGGCGGTGCGCGGGTATCCCATGATCTTCTGCAACGAGCCCAGCGTGCTGGCGTGCCGGTATTCGAAGGCTACGGGCTGTCGGAATGCGCTTCGGTGGTGTGCCTCAACCGGCCACAGGCCAACCGCGCCGGCAGTGTCGGTCAGCCGTTGCCCCATGTGCAGGTTCGTCTGGCCGAAGACGGCGAGGTCATGATCAAGGGCTCGATCTTGCTCGGATACCTGGGGGAGCCTCCGCCGCCCGACGACTGGTGGCCCAGCGGCGACTTGGGGGAGTTCGACGCCGACGGGTTCCTGTACCTGCGCGGGCGCAAGAAGCACCAATTCGTCACCAGCTTCGGTCGTAACGTTAACCCTGAATGGGTCGAAGCCGAACTTACCCAAGGCGGCACCATCAGCCAGGCCTTCGTCTATGGCGAAGCCTTGCCGCACAACCACGCATTGCTGTGGCCCACCCGCGCTGACTGCTCTGATCAAGCGCTGGAGCTGGCTGTGAGCAAGGCCAACGAGGCGTTGCCCGATTACGCGCAGGTCCATTACTGGACGCGACTGGCGCACCCCTTCACCGCAGCCAACGGCCTGCTCACCGCCAACGGCCGACCGCGCCGTGAAGCGATTGTCGAGCATTACCGCGGGTTGTTCAGCGAATCCATTCTGTCCGAGGAATATCCGTCATGAGTTTTTTCGACACCTTGCAAGAAGCCACCCATCAGGAACGTCAGACGCTGTTTAATCTGCCGATTATCCGTGACGCCCTCGACGGCCAGGTCAGCCTGGCCAGTTACCGGGCGTTTCTGATCCAGGCCTACTACCACGTGCGCCACACCGTACCGTTGATGATGGCTTGCGGTGCACGCCTGCCAGCGCACCTGGAATGGCTGCGCAAGGCCGTGTGCGAGTACATCGACGAGGAATACGGTCATGAGCAATGGGTGCTGGATGACATCGCCGTGTGTGGAGGCGACAAGGATGCGGTGCGTGATGGTCAGCCGTCGCTGCCTATCGAATTGATGGTCAGTTACCTGTATGACTTGATCGCCCGGGGCAATCCGGTGGGGCTGTTCGGCATGGTCAATGTGCTCGAGGGCACCAGCATCGCTCTGGCGACCCACGCCGCCGACGCCATTCGTGAACACCTGGAACTGCCGCCCACCGCTTTCAGCTACCTCAGCTCCCACGGCTCGCTGGATATCGAGCACATGCAGACCTATCGCGGCCTGATGAACAAGCTGGAGGATCCGGCCGACCAGGCGGCGGTGATCCACGCCTCCAAAGTGGTGTACACGCTCTACACCGAGATGTTCCGGGGCCTGCCCCGTGACAAGGGGGACCAGCATGCGCCTGTGTGACGCCCGGATCGTCTTGACCGGTGCCAGTGGCGGAATTGGCCTGGCCATCGCCCAGGCCCTATGCGCCAGTGGCGCTCGGGTGTTGGCCGTGGCCAGGCATCGCGAAGCGCTGGAACCCTTGATCGAACGCTACCCGCAGCAGTTGTACTGGGTTGGCGCAGACCTGACTGTGCCAGGTGATCGGCGCAAGGTGCTGGCCGCCGCCGAGGCCTTGGGCGGCATCAACCTGCTGATCAATGCCGCCGGTGTTAACCACTTTGCCATGCTCGAACAACTCGAGGACAGTGAGATCGACGCCATGCTGGCGTTGAACATCAGCGCGCCGATCTGTTTGAGCAAACTGTTGCTGCCACTGCTTAAACAGGCCGCCAGCGCCATGGTGGTCAATGTCGGCTCGACCTACGGCTCGATCGGCTACCCAGGCTACGCCAGTTACTGCGCCAGCAAGTTCGCCCTGCGCGGGTTCTCCGAAGCACTGCGCCGGGAGTTGGCGGACACCCGGGTCGGCGTGCTCTACGTGGCGCCCCGGGCTACGCGTACGTCGATGAACAGCCCGGCGGCCCAAGCCCTCAACCAGGCACTCAAGGCCAACGTCGATGATCCGCACGCGGTGGCCTCGGCGGTCATACATGCCATTACTGGCGACCGTCGCGAGCTGTATCTGGGCTGGCCCGAGCGTTTTTTCGTCGGCCTCAACAGCCTGCTGCCCAACCTGGTGGACCGTGGCCTGCGCAAGCAACTGCCACTGGTTCGCCGTCTGAGCCATAAACCTGAGAACGAGCACCTCAAACCATGAAAAAAATTCTGATCTGTTTACTGTTCGGCGCCCTGGCTCAAAGCGCCTGGGCCTTGGATGACGCCGACCAGCAGCGTCTCACAGGCATCCAGCAAAGCTGGGCGCATATTCAATATGAGTTGCCTGAGGGGCAGCGTGCCGATGCCTTTGAAAAACTCGCCGCCCAGGCTTCGGCGTTCAAGCAGCAACGCCAGTCAGTGGCCGAGGCCTGGATCTGGTCGGGCATTGTCAAAAGCAGTTGGGCAGGGGCCGCAGGCGGGATCGGTGCGCTGGGCAAGGTCAAGGACGCCAAGGCCGATCTGGAACAGGCCCTGGCCCTGGATCCCAAAGCCTTGCAAGGCTCGGCCTACACCAGCCTCGGCGCACTCTATGATCGGGTTCCCGGCTGGCCCTTGGGGTTTGGCGACTCGGACAAGGCCGAGCAACTGCTCCAGCAGGCGCTGCAACTGAACCCAAACGGCATTGACAGTCTGTACTTCTGGGGCGATCACCTCTACCGTCAGAAACGCTACGCTGAAGCCCGGGTTGCCCTGCAAAAAGCCTTGCAGGCAGCGCCACGGCCCGGCCGGGAAACCGCTGACGCGGGGCGCCGCAAGGAAATCGAAGCGTTGCTGGTGGATGTGAACAAAAAACTTGGCTGAGAGGAGTGTGCGTGCGCTTATTACTGATCGAGGATGACGTGGCCCTGGGCGAAGGCATCCATCAGGCCCTGAGCCGCGAAGGCTATACCGTAGACTGGTTGAAGGACGGGAGCAGCGCCTTGCACGCACTGCTCAGCGAAACCTTTGACCTGGCTGTGCTTGACCTGGGCCTGCCACGGATGGACGGCCTGCAGGTGTTGCGTCGCTTGCGTGACAGCGGTTCCAACCTGCCGGTGCTGATCCTCACCGCCCGGGACGCCACCGAAGATCGCATTGCCGGGCTCGATGCCGGGGCCGACGACTACTTGATCAAACCCTTCGATCTGGCGGAACTCAAGGCCCGGTTGCGGGCCTTGTTGCGCCGCAGCGCCGGTCGTGCCCAGGCGCTGATCGAGCATGCCGGCATCAGCCTCAATCCGGGGACCCAGCAGGTCAGCTATCAGGGCAACCCGGTGGCGTTGACGCCCAAGGAGTATCAGTTGCTCCATGAATTGCTGTCGCCGCCGGGCCGGGTCATGACGCGCGATCATCTGATGCAATTGCTTTACGGCTGGAACGAGGAGGCCGAGAGCAACACCCTGGAAGTGCATATTCACCACCTGCGCAAGAAATTTTCCACCGACCTGATCCGTACCATTCGTGGCGTCGGGTATCTGGTGGAGGAGCGCCGATGACTTCAATCCGGCGGCGCACCCTCACGCTGATCCTGGGGCTTTTGTTCGTTGGCCTGTTGATCATCACCGTATTCAATCTGCATGACAGCAACCACGAGATCGCTGAAGTCTACGATGCTCAATTGGCCCAGAACGCCCGGCTGTTGCAGGGTGTCATGCGCATGCCCATGGCCAGCAAGGAACATGCGCAGTTGTATCAGGCATTCAATTCGGCCTTGGCGTCGGCGGTTCCCAAAGTCGATGGACATCCCTATGAGAGCAAAATCGCCTTTCAGGTCTGGGATTCAAAAGGTGCGTTGCTGGTTCACACCTCCAGTGCACCGACATTCACCTTACCGCCGATTGCTCCTGGTTTCAGCGACGTGATAGACCAAAAGGACCGTATGTGGCGGGCGTTCGTACTGGATGATACACAGTACGGCCTGAAAATCTGGGTAGGGGAGCGTGATGATGTGCGGTCCGATCTGGTCGATCGTATTGTCCGTCACACGGTGGTGCCCAATCTGATCGGCAGCCTGATTCTTGCCGCCGTGATCTGGTTGGCCATCGGCTGGGGGCTCAAGCCTCTGGTCGACATGGCAGCCAAGTTGCGTGCGCGGCATCCGGGCTCACTGGAGCCTCTGCAATTGGTGCCGCTGCCCAGCGAACTGGAGCCCATGCAAGCGGCGCTCAATCGGGTGCTGGCGCAGATTCAGGAGTTGATGGGCCGTGAACGGCGTTTTATTGCCGACGCAGCCCATGAGATGCGAACCCCCCTGGCGGTGCTCAGGGTTCATGCGCAGAACCTGATGGAGGCGGGGAATGAGCAGAGCCGGCGTGAGTCCCTGCAACACCTGATCGTCGGAGTGGATCGCACCACGCGCCTGGTCAATCAGTTGCTCACCATGGCACGGCTTGAACCGCAAGCCGGCGTGCCTGCACCCGCCGTGATCGATCTGCCCGCCACGGTGCGTGAAAGTCTGGTTCAGATGACTCCCTGGTTGCTCAGCAAGGGGCTGGAGCTGGTCCTGGACGTCAGTGATGACATCGACCCGGTGAGGATTGATCCGGTGTCCATCGATATTGCCTTGAACAACCTGGTGACCAATGCGGCCAACTTTTCTCCCCCCAACGGCTTGATCACGGTGCGGCTGGCCCGACAGGGAGATCATTACGAGCTGGCGGTCGAGGATCAGGGGCCAGGCATAGACGAGGCCGAACGGGACCGGCTTTTTGAACGCTTCTACAGCCGCGGCAACGACCAGGGTGCCGGGTTGGGCTTGACGATCGTGCGGACCATCGCCAATCGGCTTGGCGGGCAGGTTCGGTTGGAGAATCGCCCCGAGGGAGGTCTGCGCGCCACGTTGCAGATGGGCCGTCTTTAACCTTGCTCGTCGCGTGCCGGTAGTGTTTGGGCATCGGATGGATCGACGAGAAAAGCGGCAATTTCGTTGACCGTGCTGCGGGCCGTGCGTGTTACGCCGATCAGCGTGGCGGAGGCCGCACCGGTCCATTCGCCATAGCCGACCAGCCATAGCCTGGGCTCGTGAATCGCATGAGTTCCGTCAACATCCACGCGTCCTTCCGGGTTGAGCACACCCAGAGGCTCCAGATGCTGCAGGGCGGGTCGGAAGCCGGTGCACCAGATCACCACGTCCACCGCAGACTCGCTCCCGTCGGCCCAGATTACGCCGTTGCGGGTGAAACGTTCGAAAGGTCGGACTGATTTGAGCGCGTTGCGCGACCGGGCCTCGACAACGGGCGGTACCATGACGATGTCACCCAGCCCACCCACGGGCTGTTCGATGACGCGACCTTCCTGTTGCGCTTTCCAGCGCTGCGTGGCGCGCTCGAACAACACCTGCCCATCCACTTCATCAGGCAGGAACAGGGGTTCAACAGGTGTTACCCATGTGGTTTCGGCAACCCTGGAAACCTCGGCCAGAATCTGCGCCCCTGAATTGCCGCCACCGATAACCAGGACTTTTTTTCCGGTGAACGGCTGCGCTTGGAGGTAGTTTGCCGAGTGCAGTTGTTGACCGGCGAATAATCCCGCGCCGGGGTAGTGGGGGATGAACGGGGTACTCCAGGTGCCGGTGGCGCTGACCACAACCTTGGCGTCCCAATGTCTATCGTGCGCCTTAACCCGCAACCCGGTTTCTGTACGCTCTACAGAAGTGACGCGCACGGGACGCACGATGGGCAATTGATAGCGCTGTTCGTACTGCTTGAGGTAGTCGATCACATGGTCGCGTGATGGGTAGCCATCCTGCGTGGGCGGCATCATCCAGCCTGGGATCGAGCTCCAGGTGGCGGGGGAGAATAGACGCAATGAATTCCAGCCATGGCGCCAGGCACCTCCTGGCCCTTGCTCGGCATCGAGAATGACGAACGAAAGTCGGGTGCGCTGCAGGAAATACGCCACTGCCAAGGCGGATTGGCCTCCACCGACAATCACCACGTCATATTGACTGGGAGTGGCAGGCGAATGAGTCATGACGGTGGTCTCCGATTGAGGTGGGAAAACAAGCCGGTGTAATGGCTGACAGTACCGTCATTTGCAGGCGCGGCAGCACCCGCCTCAGCAGCGTTTGCAGGTCCTGATGCCCAGTAATGTATAGACCGGGCAGAAACGGAAGATCCCCGTCGCCAGCGGCACCAGGCCGATCCAGCCCCACAAGCCGATCACGCCGCTCAGGCTGAGGGCAATGAGGACAAGTCCCGCGGCAATACGCAAGCTACGGTCGATGGTTCCGATATTGGCTTTCATGACGATCTCCCGATCAGTGAGTGCGCCGGTTCTCCAGCGCGGTGAACAACAACATGCCAGCCAGCATGGCCGCCATGAATACGATGATTTGCCAGTGCCCGGTGAGCAGGATCGCCACGGCGGGCCCCGGACAGATACCGGCTATCCCCCAACCGATGCCAAACAGCAGGCTGCCGCCGATCAGGCGAGGGTCCAGCTCACGCTTGACCGGCAATTGCATCGGGTTTCCCAGCACCGAACGGGTCTGGCGGCGGGCCCAGGTCAGTGGGCCGATCGCGACACCAATCGCTGCGAGCATGACCAGGGCCAGGGAGGGGTCCCAAGTGCCGGTCACATCCAGGAACGCCAAGACTTTGCTCGGATTGGCCATGCCCGCCAGGAGCAGACCGAAGCCGAACACCAGACCGGCCATGAATGCAGTCAGTTTGAGCATGTTCAACCCTCCAACACATGACGCAGGACAAAGACCGTGGCGAAACCGCTGAACATGAAACATGCCGTGGCGATCATCGAACGCGGTGAAAGGCGCGACAGGCCACATACGCCGTGGCCGCTGGTACAGCCCGACCCGTAGCGGGTGCCGATGCCCACCAGCAGGCCGGCGACGCTGAGGCCGAGCCAGCCGCTCTGAAACTCGATCTGCGGCAACGCGGTGAACAGGCCCCATAGCAGCGGCGCAACGAGCAGCCCCAACAGAAACAGCGCTTTCTCGCTAACCCCCTCGCTACCACGCTGTAGCAGGCTGCCGAGTAAACCGCTGATGCCGGCGATACGCCCATTGGCGACAACGAAAAGGCTGACAGCCAAACCAATCAACGCACCGCCGGCAAGGGCTGACCAGGGCGTGAAGTTGAGCCAGTCAATGTTCATGAGATTTCTCCGATACAAACCACGTTGAGACTCCAGCAGGCGATTAACCCAGGGCTTTTACAACCAATGCCAGGGCCACCAGCGCAGCCAGAATGGCGAAGCCTTTTTGCAGATAGGGCTCCGGCAGCCGGGCGGCGAGCAAGCGGCCGCCGGTCATTCCCAACAATGCGCCAAGGGTAAAAGGTACGGCAATCGCCCATTGCAAATGACCCGCCGCCGAGCTCGCCACCACGCCGGAAATTGAAACCAGGGCAATGACCGTCAGCGACGTGGCGAGCACCGATTGGGTGGTCAGATTGGTGTAGCGCTGGAGTGCCGGGACCATGACAAAGCCGCCGCCCACACCCAGCAGGCCGGACAGCGCGCCGGCGACCATGCCGGATACCGCAAGCGCCCAGGCACAGGGTGCGGTCCAATGGAGCTTGCCGCGGTTTTCGTCCAGTACACAAGGCGGGGGTTTGCGCTTCGACGTGGCTTTGCAATCTGCGCGCGAGGGCAATGATTTTTGAAAGGCTCGGAAGGCCACGTACATCAATAGAAGGGCAAACAGGACCGCCAAAGGACGGTTGGGCGTGCGCTGAGCCAGCCAGATCCCCAGTGGAGAACAGATGATGCCCGCGCCTGCGGTCAGCAGCGCAGCCTTATAGCGTACGGTGCCGTTTCTAAGGCCCATCACTGCACCCAGGGACGCGGCCAAACCCACCGCCATCAAGCCGATGGGCCCGGCTTCGGCCATGCTCAGGCCCGCGCCGAAGACCAGCAGGGGAACCGCCAGGATTCCTCCGCCAGCGCCCGTCAGCGCCAGAATCACGCCCACGGTCAGGCCGAGCAGCAAGATGATGATCATCCCTCTCTCCTTGCCTTGAGGTCTGGTTTCATAGATCCGCCAACTCCGGTTTAGCCAGCCACTCATGTCCCTTGAGCATGCCCTTCCAATACAACGGAGGGAGAATCCGCTCCTTGAGTAGCCAGGCCAGCCGCGATGGTCGGGTACCGTCAATCAGCCAGGACGGGAAGCTGGGGGCGACGGTGCCGCCATAGGTGAACTCCGCCAGGACGATCTTGCCCCGTTCGACTGTCAGCGGACAGGAGCCGTAACCGTCGTAATGAGCGTTGCCCTTGGCTTTGCCCATGGCTGCCAGCACGTTATGGGCGACCACGGGCGCCTGCTTGCGAGCGGCCGCGGCGGTCTTGGCATTGCTGGAGTTGGTGGCGTCGCCCAGTGCGTGAATATTCGCCCAGGTTTTATGGCGCAGCGTGTCGGGGTCGACATCAATCCAGCCGGCGGCATCGGCGAGTGGGCTGACGCGGATAAAGTCTGGCGCAATCTGTGGGGGCACCACATGCAGCAAATCGAAGTCGCGCGTGACAAGCTGGCGTGTGCCATCGGGCTGGGCGCAACTGAAGGTGGCGGTTCGCGCGGGCCCGTCAACGCTCGTCAGCGTGCTGCCGAAGTTCAGGTCGATGCCATAGGCGCGGATGTACTCCATCAGGGCCGGCACGTAATCGGGCACGCCGAACAGCACAGCTGCGGCACTGCAGAAATCGATCTTGATGTTGCCGAGTACCCCTTCACGCCGCCAGTGGTCGGCAGAGAGATACATGGCTTTTTGCGGCGCCCCGGCACATTTGATCGGCATCGGCGGTTGCGTGAAGATGGCCCGGCCACCGCGCAGTTGCTGCACGCACTTCCAAGTATAGGGGGCGAGGTGATACAGGTAGTTGGATGTAACGCCGTTGCGACCCAATGTCTGCGGCAGACCTTCAATGGCATTCCAGTTGAGTTTCAGGCCAGGGCATACGATCAGTTGTTGATACTTGACGACTCTGCACCCATCGAGAATGAGCGCATCTTTCTCGGGTTCAAAAGCGGCCACGGCGGCTTTGATCCAGTGCACGCCGCGAGGAATGGTCGAGCCCATCGTATGGGCGGTCCGGGGGGCATCGAAGACACCGCAACCGACCAGCGTCCAGCCGGGCTGGTAATAATGCACATCTGCCGGGTCAATGATGGCGATGTCGAGCCCCGGTTCCCTGGCCAATAAGCTGGATGCCGCCGCAATGCCCGCTGCGCCGCCCCCGATAATGACCACCGCATGTTCGGCCTCGGCCACTTCGATCGGGGTCTGCCCCTTGTTTGCAATCCGGCGGATAACGCCTTTCATGTCAAACCCGGCATCTTTGGCTGTTTCGACGATCTGCGGCAGAGGAAGCAGGTTCGCTTGTGACAGCGCCCACATCGTTGTCGAGCGCATGCCGGAGCGGCAATACGCCAACACCGGTTTTGGCAGCGATTCAAATAGCCGGCCGAAGGCAACGCCTTGCTCGTCGGTGACCTTGCCCGATTCCGCGGGCAGATAGTGAGCTTCAATGCCCATCGCTTCAGCCGCGCGCTTGATTTCGGCAAACAAGGGTTGATCGCTGCCTTCGCCATCCGGGCGATTACACACGATGGCGCGAAAGCCGGTGTTTTTCAGTTCCGTCAATTGATCGGGGAAAATCTGCTCCGATACCGCTAAGCCTGGCGCAAGGTGGCGGATGTCCATGGTGGTCTCCGTGATGGGATTTTCTTATAGGGGGAGGGGACGTCAGAGCACGTTGAGCGGGATCTTCAGATAGCGTGTGCCGTTCGATTCCGGCTCAGGAAAGTGTCCGGCGCGCATGTTCACCTGAACCGATGGCAGGATCAGCGTCGGCATTTCCAACGTGCTGTCACGCTTGGTGCGCATGGCCACGAACTCTTCTTCACTGATGCCGTTGCGCACATGGATATTGTCGGCGCGCTGCTCGGCAACGGTACTGGCGAACAGTACCTCGCGGCCGTCGGGCTGGTAGTCGTGGCACATGTACAGCACCGTATCGGCCGGCAGGCTCAGTACCTTGTTGATGGACCGGAACAAGGTGCGGGCATCGCCACCAGGAAAATCACAGCGCGCCGTACCGTAGTCGGGCATGAACAGGGTGTCGCCGACGAATGCCACCGTTTGCCTGGCGTCGCTGACGACGTACGTCATGCAGGCGGGTGTATGGCCCGGCGTATGCAGTGCGCGGCATTGCAGCGAACCGATGGAGAACGTGTAGTCATTGACGAACAGATGATCGAACTGACTTCCATCCTGGGCCATGTCATCACCGGTATTGAACAGCGTGCCAAAGGCTTGCTGCACGGTGGTGATGCGACTGCCGATGCCGATCTTGCCTCCCAGCTTTTCTTTGAGGTAAGGCGCTGCCGTGAGGTGGTCGGCGTGGACATGGGTTTCAAGAATCCATTGAACCTTGGCGTCCAGCTCGGCCACCCTGGCGATCAACGTGTCGGCAGACGTCGTCGTGGTATGGCCGGACTTGGGATCGTAATCCAGTACGCTGTCCACGAGTGCGCAGTGGCGGGTCGCCTGATCAAGCACGATATAACTGACAGTATGAGTATCGGGATCGAAAAATCCTTCGACGTGCAGTGTAGCGGTCATGATCGGTCTCCTGGTCTTGTTGCCGACTGGTTTAACCTGACATAGCAATAAGTCTGCCATGGACCGAATGAGCGAAAACTCAAAGCTATCTATTTGAATTTGTTGTGTTTGTTTTTGTAGGTTGGATGCGGCATTTTCACGCACACGAATAAACAACTGCCATTGGCAGTGTTTGTTGGCATAGTGGCAGTGTCGCTTGCGCCCGGATGAATCCACAGGAACCCCGATGAGCACTATCCTGCCAACCCCGAACAATTCGATCCCCCCGCCGGACCAGGTGCAGTCTCTGGTTTCGTTTCTCGAGCACGAGCCGCAGCCGATGATCGTGCTGGACCCGGACTACAACATTCTGGCGGCGAACACCGCCTATCGGCGCCAGTTCGGCAGTGCTGATCAACCGTTTATTGGTCATAAGTGCTATCGGATTTCCCATCATTACGATGTGCCTTGCGATCAGGCGGGGGAGAACTGCCCGATGAAGAAGGCCAGGGAAATGCGCGGCCCGGATCGGGTCCTGCACATTCACCACACCCCCCGCGGGCCTGAACATGTCGACGTGGAACTGCGGCCGATCCTCAATGACCATGGCGACATAACCGCGTATGTGGAGCGTCTTACCCTGGTACGCAGCGCCTCAGCACGGCCCAGCAATGAGGGCCTGGTGGGCAGCTCTCCTGCGTTCAACCGTGCACTGTCGGAACTGCAGCGGGTCGCGCCGTCCATGTTGCCGGTGCTGCTGCTGGGAGAGTCGGGGACGGGTAAGGAACTGTTTGCCCGTGCGGTCCATGAAACCAGCGAGCGGGCCAACGGGCCCTTTGTGGTAGTGGATTGTTCCGGGTTGACTGAAACGCTGTTTGAAAGCGAACTGTTCGGCCACGAGAAAGGCGCGTTCACCGGGGCCACCCTGCGCAAGCAGGGCCTGGTCGAAACAGCCCAGGGCGGTACGCTGTTTCTTGATGAAATCGGCGACGTTCCCCTGGCCATGCAGGTGAAACTGCTCAGGCTGATTGAGTCGGGAACCTATCGCCGTGTTGGCGGCGTGGAAACCTTGCATGCCGATTTCCGATTGGTTGCCGCCACCCATAAGCCCTTGGAACAGATGATGGCCCAGGGTGAGTTCAGGCAAGACCTGTACTACCGTATCAGCGTATTTCCCATTCATTTACCGCCTCTGCGCAATCGCATGGAGGACATCGCGCTGCTGGTCAATTCGTTATTGCAACGTTCCGGTACGGGCAAGCGCCGGCTGACCATCGACGCCGATGCCTTGATGCAACTGCAGCGATACTCCTGGCCGGGCAATATCCGCGAGCTTCGTAATGTGCTGGAAAGAGCCAGCCTGTTTGCCAATGACGGGGTCATTCATTCCGTGCATTTACCCCAGGTCCCCGATGCGACAGCCCAACGACTGGCTAACCCGGCTGTTGCTGATGGCCACTCGTTGGCCCAGATCCTGTCTGCGTTCAAAGGGACCCGCAGTGAGCTGGCCCGGCACTTGGGTATCAGCGAACGGACTTTGTACCGGCGCTTGAAAGAGCAGGGTTTGGCCTGATCAGCCGCTATGACACCTGACTGCCAATCACTGCCGTCATGGCAGATTGGCAGGCTCTGAGGTTGGCGCAAAATCCCCCTTCTACCAGGTTACGTTCCTAATCGGCTGTTATTTAACGATAAAAACCTGACCCTGAGCCTTGGCATGGCGCGTGCTAACTGCACCGACATGACTATTTCCGACAAACGACTGCGCCGTCATCTGCTCACAGCAGTGCTTATCAAGCTGCTCGTGCTGGCAGTGCTGTGGTGGCTATTCATCCAGGATTTCCACGTCAGCGTCGATTCCAACGCGGTCGGCAACCGTTTCGGTGTACCCACCTCGGCTCAAGGGGCAAGCAAGTGATCTCAGAACAACTGGTGGATTTGTCGCGGCTGCAGTTCGCAGCCACGGCGCTTTATCACTTCCTTTTCGTACCGCTCACCGTTGGCATGGTGTGGCTGCTGGTCATCATGGAAAGCGTCTATGTGATGACCGGTAAGGTCATCTGGAAAGACATGACGCGCTTCTGGGGCAAGCTATTTGGCATCAACTTCGCGCTGGGGGTGACCACCGGGATCACCCTGGAATTTCAGTTCGGCACCAACTGGGCCTACTACTCGCACTATGTCGGTGACATCTTCGGTGCACCGCTGGCAATCGAAGGCTTGATGGCGTTCTTCCTCGAATCGACCATGATCGGGCTGTTCTTTTTTGGTTGGGACCGTCTCAAGAGACAGCATCACTTGCTGGTCACGTTGTTGATGGCAATCGGCACAAACCTGTCGGCGCTGTGGATCCTGATCGCCAATGGCTGGATGCAGAACCCGGTGGGCTCAGAGTTCAGCTACATCACCATGCGCATGGAAATGGTCGATTTCTGGACGGTGGTGTTCAATCCGGTGGCCCAGGCCAAGTTTGTCCATACGGTTTCGGCCGGGTATGTCACCGGTTCGATGTTTGTGCTGTCGATCTCCAGTTGGTATTTACTCAAAAATCGTGATGTCGAGTTTGCCAAACGTAGCTTTCGGGTCGCCGCAGCGTTCGGCCTGGCCTCTGTGTTGAGCGTCATCGTACTGGGCGATGAGTCCGGTTACACGGTGGGGGAGGCGCAGCAGACCAAGCTGGCGGCCATGGAGGCCATGTGGGAAACAAAGCCCGCGCCGGCTGGCCTGACGCTGATCGCGAGCATCGATGAAGCTCAATCCCGAAATAATTGGGAGGTCGAGGTGCCATGGTTGATGGGCCTGATCGGGACCCGCTCGGTCAGCCAGCAGATTCCCGGCATTCATGAGATCAAGGAAAAGAACCGCGCCCGAATCATCCGCGGTATTAGCGCAGTCAATGCGCTGGAAGCACTGAGAGCCAATCGCAGCGATCCGGCGGCGTTCAAGACGTTCGAAGAATACAAAGCTGACCTGGGCTTCGGGTTGCTGCTCAAGCGCTATGTCGAGGACGTCAACCAAGCCACACCGGCCATGATCGAAACCGCGGTGAACGATACGGTCCCGCGCGTGACGCCTATGTTTTGGGCGTTCCGGATCATGGTCGGCCTGGGTTTTGCGATGCTGATGCTCTTTGCACTGGCATTCTGGAGCACGCTGAAGTCGAACCGCACCCGCCACCGAGGGTTGTTGCGTTGGGCACTCTACATGCTGCCGGCGCCCTGGATCGCCTGTGAACTGGGCTGGTTTGTCGCCGAATACGGCCGTCAGCCCTGGACGATCTACGGCGTATTACCGACCCACATGAGCGTGTCCACGCTCAGCGTCAACAACCTGTATGGCTCGCTGGCCGGGTTCATCGTTTTCTACACCGTCTTGCTGGTGGTGGAAATGTTCCTGATGGTCAAGTTCGCCCGCCAAGGGCCCGGCAGCCTCGGTACAGGCCGTTATGTTCACGACGCTCATCTGAAGGAGCTTCACCATGCTTGATTACTTCACCCTGAAAATAATCTGGTGGGCGTTGGTCGGCGTCCTGCTGATCGGTTTTGCGATCATGGATGGTCATGACATGGGCGTCGGCACGCTGCTGCCATTCGTTGGCCGCAATGACCTGGAGCGGCGCGTTGTCATCAATACTGTCGGGCCGCATTGGGATGGTAATCAGGTCTGGTTCATCACCGCTGGCGGCGCCTTGTTCGCGGCCTGGCCTGTGGTCTACGCCACTGCCTTCAGTGGTTTCTACTGGGCGATGATTCTGGTGCTCTGGACGTTGTTCTTCCGCCCGGTGGGGTTTGACTACCGTAGCAAGATCCACAACGCCACTTGGCGCAGCACCTGGGATTGGGGGCTCTTTGTCGGAGGGGCGGTGCCTCCGCTGGTGTTCGGGATTGCGTTTGGCAACTTGCTGCTGGGCGTGCCGTTTCACTTCAATGACTATCTGGTGTCTACCTACACCGGCAGTTTCTGGCAACTGCTCAATCCTTTCGCGCTGCTGTCCGGTGTTGTGAGCAGTGCAATGACCACCCTGCAGGGCGGCACTTATCTGGCCCATCGCACTGAGGGGATTATCCAGTCCCGGGCAGTAAAAGGTGCGGTGGCGGCGGCGATCGTGCTGGTGTGCTCATTCATCGTGGCCGGCATTTGGCTGCAATGGATTGACGGCTACCGCATCACCTCGCTCGTTGATACCGCGGCTCTGCCGGACATCCTCAGCAAGACTGTGGTACGTGAACCTGGCGCCTGGATGGCCAACTACGAACGCTATCCATTGCTTTGGCTGCTGCCCGTCCTTGGATTGGGCGGGGCTGTAGCTGCCGCGTTCTTGTTGATGGTGCGCCGTACGCTGTCGGCGTTTGTCGCCTCATCGCTTGCGGTGATTGGCGTGATCAGCACGGCAGGCGTCTCAATGTTTCCGTTCATCATGCCTTCATCAACCATGCCCGCGGCAAGCCTGACGGTGTGGGACAGTGTCTCCAGCCACCTGAGCCTGGCGATCATGTTCTGGGCCACGTTGATCTTCATGCCTCTGATCGTGATTTATACCTCTTGGGCGTATCGCGTCATGAGCGGAAAAGTCACCGTTGCCCAGATCAAAGCCAACGAGCATTCGGCCTACTAGTGCCGGCAAAGGAGCAAAGAATATGTGGTATTTCGCCTGGATGTTGGGAGTCGGCTTTGCGCTGTTGCTGGCGATATTGAATGCAATGTGGGGGGAGAACGAAGCGAACCGGGCCTTGAGTGACAATGACGAGCAGCAGCGATGATTCAGCAACGCTCAGATACCCAGCCGTCTTCACGCATTCATCTGGCGAGTCTGATGATCGCCATCACCATCATGCTTGCCTGCACACTGTACCCGCCGATGATGGCAACCTCGGAGGGAAAAGCTGATCACGCACTGGCGGGTGCTTTGTTTGCGGCGATGAGTGTGGCTTTCGTCAGGGGCGTGGGTTTTATCCCGCGCCGGTGGCTCTGGCGCTGGCTGTTTTCAGGTTGGACCTGCACTGCGGCATTGGTGCTGGCCGGATGGCTGATGTTCGTGCGGTGAAGGCGGGCTGCGCGTTCGACAACGCTGCATGAGAACGGCGACAGTATTATTTGCTGCGCCGTTCATTCAGGTCCCTGGCCACCATCGTTCTGCCTCGCAGACGTTATGGGGGACAGGCCCCCTGGTGCGCCATCAACTGCAACTCACCCTCGGTTATTTGACCAAGGTAATCGGGATACTGGACAGCTGGATCACTTTGGCCGCGACAGAGCCCAGGAAAATGCCTTCGAGAAAACCACTGCCGTGCGAACCCAGGATGATGCTGTCGCACCCCAAGGATTTGGCGCACGCCACGATTCTGCTGGCCGCGTCGCCGTGCAGTGTATGGAAAGTAAAGGCGATGCCTTGCTGTTTCAGAAGAGCGATTGCCTTATTCGCATCTTCGGCACTTTTGCCGTCGTAGTAACGGTCAAGTTCATCCTTGCTCATGGTTTGCGCGATGCGAGTGGGTAAAAATGACTGCACATTGACCAGGTGCACCTCCACGCTGCCTCCCAGCAATCCGCCGTCCTGGATCAGTCCAATGAGGTAATGCACCACACGTTCGGAGTGCTCTGAACCATCGACAGCGACCAATACTTTGTGCATTTTCCGAATCCTCTTTCAGTAACATCCAGCGGCTGGTCGAACACCATGCCAGCCGCAGCGTCAGGGTGACTTCGGGGTCTGTCCCACTATGAGCGTAGCGCCCTTGGGGTCGGTTAACCGTAGCCGAATCTGTTTTTCAGTTTCGATGATCGCAAAGAGCGCGATGCCCACTGCGATAATCAATAGCCCATCCATAAAGGGGATCGCTTGAGTGGCAAACACCCTTTGCAGGGGCGGCGCGTAGGTGATGGCGAACTGAGCGAAGGTTACCACTGCAACGGTCAGCCACACGACCTTTGTACCTCTGACAGCCTCCCAAGTCAGTGACGTGCCATAAAGATTGCGAATGAAGAACAGGTGGAATATTTCCATCACCACCAGCGTGTTGACGGCGATGGTGCGGGCCAACTCCACCGGGTAGCCCCGGTCGAGCGCGTAGGTAAATATGCCGTAGACGCCGCAAAGAAACAGGATCGAAACCAGCACCATGTGCCAGATCAAGGCGCCGCTTATCAACGGCTCGTGCCTTGAGCGCGGCGGCCTGCGCATGGTGTTTTCTTCGGTCGGCTCGAACGCCAGGGCGATACCCAGCGTTATGGCGGTAATCAGGTTGATCCACAAGATTTGAATCGGTGTCACCGGCAGGGTGAGGCCAAACAGCAGCGCGACAATGATGGTCATGGTTTCGCCCGCGTTGGTGGGCAACGTCCAGCTCAGCACTTTCTTGATGTTGTCGTAGACCGTCCGGCCTTCACGTACGGCGGCCACGATGGAGGCGAAGTTGTCATCGGCCAGCACCAGGTCCGCCGCCTCTTTTGCCGCCTCACTGCCTTTGTCACCCATGGCGATGCCGGCGTCGGCGCGTTTGAGCGCGGGTGCGTCGTTGACCCCGTCGCCGGTCATGGCCACGGTCATGCCGTTCGATTGCAGCAACATCACCAGCCGTAGCTTATGTTCAGGGCTGGTGCGGGCGAAGATATTCACGTCCTTGAGCGCTTCTTTGAGCGTGCCGTCGTTCATCGCGTCCAGGTCGACGCCCGTCAGCACCTTGTCGGGATTTTGCAGGCCGATTTGCGCGCCGATCGCGGCGGCGGTGCCGGAGTGATCGCCGGTGATCATCTTGACTGCGATACCGGCAGCCTGGCATTGCTGGACCGCCTGGATCGTCTCGGGGCGAGGCGGGTCAATCATGCCTGTCATGCCAAGCAGCGTCAGCGAACCCTGCACGTCGCCAAACTCCAGCACGGTGTGCTCGGATGGCACGGGGCGGCTGGCAAACGCCAGCACGCGCTGACCTTTGCCGGCAATGGTGTTTGCCTGTTGGTGCCAGTAGTCAGCATTGAGCGGCTCCGTGGCGCCGGTACTGCCACGCTGCTGCGCGCACATGGCCAGGATCTGTTCCGGCGCGCCTTTTACATAGATTGACGCCTGTCGCTCATGGTTGTGGTGCAACGTCGCCATGAAGCGGTGTTTGGCGTCAAACGGAATCGCGTCGGTGCGGGGCCAGGTGCGTCGCTCTTCTTCGCCATCGATTCCGGCTTTCACGGAAAACGCCAGCAGTGCGCCCTCCATGGGATCGCCCTCGACCTTCCATGTGGCATCGTGCAGCCTCAACACCGCGTCATTGCAAAGCGCGGCGGCGCGTCCCAGTTCGGCTAACGTGGAGTGATTGGAGGTGTCGATCAACTGGTCAGCCAGGTTCATGTTTCCCGACGGCTGATAACCGGCACCGTCGACCGTGAACGTCAGATCACGGGTGACCACTGATGCGACCATCATTTCGTTGCGGGTGAGGGTGCCGGTCTTGTCCGTGCAGATGACCGAAACCGATCCCAGGGTTTCGATGGCGGGCAAGCGGCGTACGATGGCGTTGCGACGGGCCATCGCGCGAACCCCGACCGCCAGGGTAATGGTGAGAACGGCGGGCAGTCCTTCGGGGATGGCAGCGACCGACATGCCCACCACCACCATGAAGATTTCGTTGAATGCGTAATGGCCGACAAAATGACCGTAAACCAGTAGCAGCCCGGCGACGAGCAGAATCAGGATCGTCAGCCAGCGCGCGAAGACGTTCATTTGCTGGACCAATGGCGTGGTCAGTGTCTCGACTTCCGACAACAGATTGCTGATGCGCCCGATCTCGGCGGCGGTCGCGGTTGCAACGACGACCCCGGTGGCCTGTCCGCAGGTCACCAGGGTTCCACTGAAGGCCATGCAGGCACGATCACCCAGGGGCGCTCCAAGGCGCACAGGTTCAGTGTGCTTTTCCACGGCGGCGGATTCACCGGTCAGGATGGCTTCCTGGATCTGCAGCCTGTTGGCGTGCAGCAAGCGAAGGTCTGCCGGGACTTTATCGCCGGCCTCCAACAAGACGATATCGCCGGGTACCAGCGCTTCACCCGCGATGCTCAAACGTTCACCGGCACGAATCACGGCGGCGCGGGGCGCCAGCATCTGCCGGATCGCGTCCATGGCTTTTTCCGCTTTGCCCTCCTGGACATAGCCAATGATGGCGTTGGCCACCACCACCGCCAGAATGACCACCGTATCCCAGAGGTGTTGCAACAGCGCAGTGATCACCGCAGAGCCCAGCAGCACATAAATCAGGATATTGTGAAACTGCAACAGAAAACGCAGCCACGCGGGGCGCCGCGCCGATTCCGGCAAGCGATTGAAGCCTGTGCGCGCAAGCCGGGCTTGAACTTCTGCATCGTTCAGCCCGGTGTGCTCATTGACCTCCAGCCGTTCGAGCACCTGCTGCGCAGGCAGCGTGTACCAAGCCTCGACATCTATGGGAATCGGATCCCGCTCGGTCGGTGCGTTGCTCGCTCGGTTCATCAGGTCGCTATCCCTGCGCTCATTATGCTGTTGGTATTCATGCGTTCAATCGAACTGCTGCGGTGCAATCACCCACAAGCTGCACGGCATCTTGTACAGCAGGCCTTCCACGGTGCTGCCGATCAACTTGTCCAAACCTTTGTAGCGCACGCGCCCCATGACAATGACATCAATGTCATGGGATGCCGCGTAGCTGGCCAATACCTTGGCCGGGTCGCCCATGACCATGCGTCGTTGTTCCGGCGCGATGCCGTTGCGCTCGGCCAACGCGTCAAACGCCTCGCCCTGGGATTCATAGAGCTGCCGGGCCAGGGTGGAAGAAAAGAACATCGAGCCGCTGCCGAAACCATATTCGGAGGCGGTGATGGACGACAGGTCATAGGCGTAGATGACTTCCAGGCTCGCGTCGCAGGAGGTGGCCAGTTTGTTGGCTTCGCTCAGGATCCGGTCGTTGAGGCCTTCGTAGCGGCCGTCGAGATGAAAGGGGTCAATGGCCGCCAGAATCTTGCGCGGACGGGCGTGAGTGACTTTGTTGACGAAATGCAACGGCACTTCGCTTTCGCGCAGCAGGTGCACATCCAGCGGGGTGAACATCAGGCGCGAGAACCAGGATTCATGCTCCACCGTCTTGATCAGGGCATCCATCGGCTGCTCCTTGAGGTGGACCAGAATCTCCTGCAGCGGTCGCTCGACCCACGCCACTTCGGTCGTGACTTCAATGCCCAGCTTGCGCAGTGGCCGGGCCTGGTCTTCCAGCCAGTGGCGATGGCGTTCAACGTAACCCAGGCGCATCTGTTCCAGGGCCTGCTCATTGACCAGGCTAGCGGTGGCCAGGCCTTCGAGGTAGTCGAAGGCAACGATGTGCAGCGCGGCGCCTTCGGCCTTGGCCAGCGCCGCTGCCCGGTCGAAGGCCGGACTGTGTTCCATCAGCGGCGAGACGACCAACATCAAACGTGATTGCGTGGACATGACAAACCTCCCGAGCATGGACGTATGGGTACCCGACGGCCTTCGCGCCGCGTGGAGCCAGGGTTTGATCATGATCGTATCGGGCATCGGTCACTTGATTTGCATCAAGCTCATGCCAGAAGCGTGGCATCAATGCACACGGCGCCTGGCAATAGCGTTATGTTTGATCATGAAATCCTCCCAGGGACTACCCTGGACTCAGGTACAACCGGAACACTCAGTATAGAACCGAGGCCATGAGCGAAACCCTGGGCTTTGCCAATGCCGCCGCTGCGCTCGGAATCGGCTTGTTGATCGGGCTTGAACGCGAGCGACGCAAGGGCGAGGGCGCCCGGCGCGACTTCGCCGGCCTGCGTACCTTTGCCATTACCTCGTTGCTGGGGTATGTCACGGTCCAGGCTGGCGGAGTCTTGCTGCTCGGGTTCGTGGCGCTTGCGCTGGGGGCACTGGTCACGGCGGCGTATTGGCGAAACCTCGACCAGGACCCCGGTATCACCAGCGAAGTGGCGTTATTCGCGGCGTTGGCGTTGGGGGCGCTCTGCATGACCGCCCCGGCCCTGGCGATCGCGATTGGCGTGGTGATGGCCGGTCTGCTCGCCAGCCGCCAGGCGCTGCACCATTTTGCACGCAACCAATTGACCGCAGCGGAAATGCGTGACGGGCTGGTGCTGTTGATCGCCGCGCTGGTGGTGCTGCCGCTGGTGCCGGATCGCTTCCTCGGACCTTACGATGCGATCAACCTGCGCACCATCTGTATGTTGACGGTCATGTTGATGGCTGTGGGTGCGCTGGGGCATGTTGCGGTGCGGACCCTCGGCACTCACTACGGTTACGCCCTCAGCGCGGTTGCCTCGGGGTTCGCCTCGGCCACGCTGACCGTCGCCACCATGGGTAACATCGCCGCGAAAGAACCGGCCAATCTCAAGGTGCTGAGCGCCGCTGCCGTGTTGTCCAATCTGGCGACAGTGGCACAAATAGGGCTGATCCTCGGTGCCGTAGAACCGGCCCTGTTGCTTTGGATGCGGGGCCCGCTACTCTGTGGCCTGCTGACAACATTGATCTACGCCGGAATGCTGATGTTTCCCCGACCCAGGGCTCGGGCGGATGAACCGATCAAGCGCGGCGGGGCCTTCAACCTCAAACTGGCCTTGACGGTAGTCTTGGCGATGGCCGGTATCACGCTCCTGTCGTCGGCGATGCTTGCCGAGTTCGGCCAGACCGGGGTAACCGTAACGGCGGTTTTCAGCGGGCTGGTTGATGCTCATGCTTCAATTGCCTCTGTTGCTTCCCTGGCGAAGGCCGGATTGTTACCCCTGGATGGCATCGCCATACCGGTCTTGATGGCGATGAGCAGCAATTCCCTGAGTAAATGCGTAGTGGCCTGGCTCAGTGGCGGACGGCGTTTCGCCGGGTATTTCATCCCCGGCCAGGTGCTGGTGACGCTGGGAATGTGGGCCGGCGTTCTGCTCCCGAATCTGTGAGCCTGTGTGGTGGCAGTTTGATGAAGATCAAGTCCTGCCCGTGGCATACGTTCATTCTGGAACCCTCAATCCTTTAGGTGGCTGCCGCCACGTGCCGAGGTGTTCCATGTCCCAGACCCAACGTTTGTTGTTATTGGCACCCGATGCCATGACCCGTTCGCCTGCGTTCGACCGCGCCACCGAACTGGCCCTGGCGCTGGATCTGCCCCTGCACATCGTCGCCATCGATTATCTGGAGGTGCTCTCGGTGGCCGGTCTTTTTGCGCCAGAACAAGTCAAGAAGGCCCGTGACGGTTATCTGGAAACGCACCGGCACTGGTTGTGGCAACAGGCTGAGCTGGCGCGCCGCCATGGAGTGGAGGCGACGAGCGAGGTGGTCTGGGGCAAAGACGCTTATCAGGCCTTGCAGCAGTACGTCAAAGAGATGCCCCTGGCGCTGATCATCAAGGACGCCGAGCCCGAACCGGCGATGAAGCGGATTTTCTTCACACCCATGGACTGGCGCCTGCTGCGCGACTGTCCGGTGCCGGTGCACCTGGTCACCGACGCGCGTCATCCGCGGCCCCGGCAGGCCCTGGCGATCGTCGATGTGCTGCGCAGCGAGGAGCAGGACCTGGTGTTCAACGACCGGATCGTCGATGCCGCCGTGAAACTGGCCGATCAATGCAACGCCCAGGTTGAGTTGTTGCACGCCTTCGACTGGACGGCGGTGTACGCCGCCGATATGGGCGTGGGTGCGCTCCCGCTCGCCACTGGGCTCTATGAAGCATTGGGGCAGGCGCAGCACGAAGTGTTTGAATCCCTGGCCGAGCGTCACGGCGTGCCGCCGCAGCAGCGTCACTTCATCGAAGGTGCGCCGCTGAGCAGCATCTGCACGTTCGCCACCGATCATCAGTGCGACGTCATTGTCATGGGCACGACACAGCATCGAGGTCTGGACAAGCACTTGGGCAGTACTGCCGAGCAGGTGCTGCAACGGGCACCTTGCAGTATATGGGCAATCAAGCCGGGCGAGTGACGGCAGGGTGACCTTGCGCGGGGCCTGGCCCCGGGTCCCGCACAATGCACTGTGGTTAAAGATAGAGCCGGTGGATGACCTGCCGGGCGTCGTCGGGGTCGGTACGGGTATCAAACCCAAGGCTATGGGCCAGATCCCGCATAGGGGCGTTATCGGCGGCGTCGATGGAATACAGCTGGCGATAGCCGTTCTTGCGGGCCGCCTCTATCAAATGCTCCATCAACAACGTCCCCAGCCCCAGATGCTGCCATTGATCGGCCACGGTCACGGCGCACTCGCATTCGTGTTCACTGGTAGCGCAATAGCGGCTGACACCGATTTCGATCAGTTGGCCGTTGTCGTGGACCAGGGCGATGTAAGCCATGCGCGTCTTGCAGTCGACATCCATCAACTGGTCGAGCATGGCCGCGCCGGGCTCATTGATTTGCGCCAGGAAACGCATGTGCCGGGACTCCGGTGACAGACGCTTGATGAAGTCATACTCACGCTGGCGATCTTCTTCCTTCAGTGGCCTGATCAAAACGTGCCGGCCATCTCTGAGGGCCTGGATCCAGTGCTTGCCGCTGATGCTGGCATACAGGGCAGCGGCGCGTTCATTGTGGTCTTTGACGTTGAGCATGATGCGTTCCTCCATCGGGTGTGAACCTTCGGCGCGGCAAAGGCCGTGCATTCGCTACTGTTCTACGCCGGCGTGGCAGATCGATTCTGATCTGGATCAGTGCTCGCGAATCCGCTCATCGATGATCAATGCCGGGGAGCAATTTCTGTGGGAGCCAAACCTGTGGGGGGCAAGCTTTGCTCCCACAGGTATGTGCATGCAGTTGATAAAGATCAAGCCGCCCCGGGGTGACAAGCGCAGGCTGTTGCACATGCCAGAGAGGGACCGCTGGGGACCTGATGGCCAACAGACCAGTGGAGGTGTGTAATGGGACAGTACCAACGTTTGCTATTGATCGTTGAAGCCGACCTGCATCCGTCTGCCGCGCTGCGTCGCGTCTGTGCCCTGGCCAGGGTCAGTGGCGCGGCCTTGCACCTGTGCGCATTCGTTCAACCACCGCCTCACACGCATTTGTGGGGCGAAAAGAACGATGAAGCGACAGCTCAGCGCTATATGCACCACTACCGTCGCTGGATGGTGGAGGAGGCGGCGCTGCTCAAGGAGCAAGGACTGGATGTGACGACCCATGTGGTCTGGACCACTCATCCATTACTGGACATCCTGCGCTACGTCGAGCAGTTTCAGCCCGATTTGCTGATCAAGGATGTGACCCTTGAGCCGCTGCTCAAGCGTGTTTTCGTGACGCCCCTGGACTGCCATCTGCTGCGCGATTGCCCGGTGCCGGTGCATCTGGTCAATCGCGCCACCCACAGCTTGCCACGCCGGGTCGTGGCGGCGGTGGACCCCGCCAATCCGCAGGCCAACGCCTTGAACGAGCGCATTATCGAGGCCGCCGGGGCAATGGCCCTGCAATGCAATGCCCCGCTGCATCTGCTGCACGCCTGCGATCTGTCTCCGGCCTTCAACGGGGAGGCTTCGTTGGTGGCTGGGGCCTGGGATGAAGATTTTGCCGAGGCCTTGCGAGAGTCGCTGCATGCGGCGTTCATCAATTTGGCCGAGCGGTGGAGCATTCCACCCGAGCGCCGTCATTTCGTCATTGGCCTGCCGGTGCCGGTGATCCATGAGTTCCTCGATGAGTTCGAGGCTGATGTGGTGGTGATGGGCACCGAGCAACGCGCTGGGCTGGACCGTCTGATCGGTAGCACGACGGAACGGGCCCTGTATTCGGTGTCGGGCAGCTTGTTGGCAGTCAGGGTATGAGCAGGGCGCGTTGACTCTGATGTAAATCAAGTCGGGTTTGTTCAAGCGCTCCAGAATCAGTCGTGGCAGACCGTTCGATATCGGTTCAAGCGATCAGGGCAGTTCGCGGGTAATCCAGCCTCTTTGGGAGAATGTGATGAGTGATTTTCTTAGCCCCGACCAACTGGAAGGCATTGACGCCTATTGGCGTGCTTCCAATTATCTGGCTGTGGGGCAGATTTACCTCAAAGACAACCCTTTGTTGCGCAAACCGCTGCTACTGGGCCACGTCAAGCCACGCCTGTTGGGCCACTGGGGCACCACGCCGGGATTGAACCTGATTTACGTTCACCTCAATCACCTGATCAAGACCCACGACCTGAACATGATCCTGGTCACCGGCCCCGGACACGGCGGCCCAGCCATCGTCGCCCAGAGCTATCTGGAGGGCAGCTTCACCCAGTGTTATCCCTCGGTGGAACAGAACGAGAACGGGATGCTGCGCCTGTTCCGGCAGTTTTCCTGGCCCTACGGGTTGTCCAGTCATGTCTCGGCGCAGATCCCGGGGTCCATTCATGAAGGCGGGGAGCTGGGGTATTGCCTGGCCCACGCCTACGGTGCGGCGTTCGACAACCCTGACCTGATCGTGGCCTGCGTTATCGGCGATGGTGAAGCCGAAACCGGTACGCTGGCGGCGAGTTGGCATTCCAACAAGTTCCTCAACCCCCGGCGTGACGGTGCGGTTCTGCCCATCCTTCACCTCAACGGCTTCAAGATCGCCAACCCCACGCTGCTTTCGCGTATCAGTGAAGACGAGCTGTCAGCCCTGATGTACGGGTATGGCTACGATCCTTATTTTGTCGAAGGCGACGACCCCCACAGCGTTCACCAGCAACTGGCGATGGTCCTGGACGCCATGCTGCTCAAGATCCGCGAAATCCAGCGTACGGCCCGTGCAGACTCGTCGGCACATGAACTGGAGCGGCCACTGTGGCCGATGTTGGTGCTGCGCACGCCCAAGGGCTGGACCGGTCCGAGATTCGTCGACGGTCAGCAGGTCGAGGGCACCTGGCGCGCCCATCAGGTGCCACTGAGTCATTTCGAGCAGCCCATGCATCTGACGCAACTGCAACAATGGCTCGAGAGTTACCGGCCACAGGAGCTGTTCGACGCCAGTGGTGCATTGCTGCTGGAGATTGCGGCGCTGGCGCCCACAGGGCATCGGCGTCTGGGCGCCAATCCCCATGCCAATGGCGGCTTGCTCCTCCAGTCACTTGAGCTGCCTCGATTTACCGATTACGCCGTGCAGTTCTCCGCGCCCGGCAGTGTGCAGGCGGAGTCCACCCGGGTGTTGGGCGGTTTTGTCCGGGACGTGATGAAGTACAACCTCAAGGCTGGCAACTTTCGCCTGTTCGGCCCCGACGAAACCGCCTCCAATCGCCTTGATGCGGTGTACGAGGTCAGTGGCAAGACCTGGATGGCGGCACTTGAAACGGGGGACACCAACCTGGCCTGCGAAGGCCGGGTGATGGAAATCCTCAGCGAGCAGGTGTGTGAAGGCTGGCTTGAGGGCTATTTACTGACGGGCCGTCATGGCCTGTTCTCCTGCTATGAGGCGTTCATCCATATCGTCGATTCGATGTTCAATCAGCACGCCAAGTGGCTCAAGACCGCTGCGCAGATTCCCTGGCGCGCGTCGATCGCTTCGCTCAACTACCTGCTCACATCCCACGTCTGGCGCCAGGACCACAATGGTTTCTCCCATCAGGATCCGGGCTTTATCGATCATGTGGCGAACAAAAGTGCCGATGTGGTGCGTATCTACCTGCCGCCGGATGCCAATTGCCTGTTGTCGGTGGCCGATCACTGTCTCAAGAGCCGCGATTACATCAACGTGATCGTGGCCGGCAAGCAACCGGAGTGGCAATGGCTGGATATCGATTCGGCCATCAGGCACTGCTCCATTGGCATCGGTCGGTGGGCCTTCGCCTGCCAGAACGATGACGACCCGGATGTGGTGATGGCCTGCGCCGGTGACGTGCCAACCCTGGAAACCCTGGCCGCCGTGACACTGTTGCGCCAATACGTGCCGGATCTGCGCGTGCGGGTGGTGAACGTGGTGGACTTGATGGCCCTGCAACCGCCGCAACAGCATTGCCATGGTCTGCCGGATGCCGGGTTCGATGAGTTGTTCACCGTGGACAAACCGGTGATTTTCGCGTTCCACGGCTATCCTTCATTGATCCATCGTCTGGTCTACAAGCGCCATAACCATGACAATTTCCATGTGCGCGGTTTCATGGAGGAGGGGGCCACAACCACCCCGTTCGACATGGCGGTCATCAATCACCTGGATCGCTACCAACTGGCACTCGATGTCATCCAGCGGGTACCGCGCTTGCAACCGTTGGTGGAGGGCGCCCGGGACCGCTACTGGGCCACCATGGAGAAGCACCAGCTTTACCTGATCGAACATGGGCAGGACATGCCCGAGGTCCTGAACTGGCGCTGGACGCCGGCGCCGGGTTGACTGTACGCCCTGTTACGACTTCGACATCGCGCCGTTCGCCCTGACTTTTTGGAGATCCATCATGAGCCAGTACCAACGCTTACTGCTGATCCTCAACCCGGCACAGCGACACTCTCCGGCCCTTCATCACGCAGCGGCCCTGACGGCGGCCAGCGGGGCGCACTTGCATGTTTCTGCGTTGGTGCCGTCACTGGACATTCTCAAGCTGTTGGAGCAGGAGCCCCGTGATGAAGCGCGTCAGAACTACCTGCAGGACCACCGTCACTGGCTGGAGGAGGAGGCCGACAAGATGCGGCGCCGAGGCCTGAGGGTCACCACGCAGGTAGATTGGGTCGACGGCATGGACGAGCAGATTCTGCAGCACGTTACGCAAATCCAGCCTGATCTGCTGATCAAGCAGGTGCAACACGAGCCCCTGCTCAAACGGGCCTTCCTTACTCCGCTGGACTGGCGTCTGTTGCGCCAGTGCCCGGTTCCCATGTACCTGGTGGGCGCCACCGGCCACGCCTTGCCGCGCAAAGTGGTTGCTGCGGTGGACCCTTCCAGCGACTTTGCGCAAAACAGTGGGCTCAACGACCGAATCATTCGCGAGGCAATCGGCTTGGCCTTGCAGTGCGACGCCGAGTTGCATCTGGTTCACGCCTATGAGGTTTCGTCGATCTACCTCGGCGATGTCGGCGGAGGTGGCCTGACGCTTAAACAGCTCAGTAATGAACTGCGCAGGAGCCTGGAAAAAACATTCCTGGAGCTGGCCAACCTGTTCGGCGTGCCGGCCGAGCGCAGGCACTTCGTGCTGGGCCATCCGGTTTCAGCCTTGAGTGAGTTTGCCCTGGAGCATGAGGTCGATGTCGTGGTCATGGGGCGCTCGCAGAAGGGGGGGGCGCACGGGCTGTTGGGTAGCACCACGGAGCATATTTTGTATCAGGTGTCGTGCAGCGTACTGGCTGTGTGAAGAAACCGGTGCTCACGGCTGTGTCCTTGATGAAAATCAATGGCCCGCTGGGCGAATAGTGCGACCAATGGAACGCCAATCGATTGTTCAGGAGCACGCTCATGCGCATGACGTTTCTAGGGGCGGCCGGCACAGTCACCGGCAGCAAGTACCTGCTGGAGCATGACGATCAACGCATCCTGATCGACTGCGGGCTGTTTCAGGGCTACAAACAATTGCGCTTGCACAACTGGGACCCCTTCGAACTGCCAATGCGTGACCTGGACGCGATCGTGCTGACTCACGCACACCTGGACCACAGCGGTTACCTGCCAGTGCTGGTGCGAAACGGTTATCGCGGTCCGGTCTATGCCACGTCGGCCACCTGTGAGCTGGTCAAGATCCTCTTGCTCGACAGCGCCCGCTTGCTGGAGGAAGAGGCCGAATACGCCAACCGCAAGGGGTTTTCCAAGCATGATCCTGCCATGCCGTTGTACACCCGGGAGCATGCCGAGCGGGCACTGAAACTGTTACGCCCGATAGCGTTCGATCATCCGGTGGATATCGCCCGTGGGGTGGGGATTGTGCTGCGCCGCGCGGGACACATCCTGGGCGCAGCCACGGTGCAGGTGCAGGCCGCTGGCGTTACGTTGGTGTGCTCCGGCGACCTGGGGCGCCCCGAGGACCCGGTGATGTTTGCTCCGCAAACCATCGAGCAGGCGGATTACCTATTGGTTGAGTCCACCTACGGCGACCGGAGGCACCCGAGTCAATCGCCCGAAGATCAACTGGCTGACGTCATCACCCGCACCGCATTGCGCGGCGGCATCACCTTGGTGCCCTCGTTCACGGTCGGTCGGGCACAACTGCTGATGTATCACCTGTATCGCCTGAAACAGCGGATGGCGATTCCGGACATCCCTATCTACCTGAACAGCCCCATGGCCATTGATGTAACCCGCTTGTATCAACGCTTTGGCGATGAGCATCGTTTGTCCAGGGAGGAGTGTGAGGGCATGTGCCACATCGCGCACCCGGTGCGCTCGGCCAGGGATTCCATGAACCTGGACCTGCAACGCACCCCGGCGGTGATCATCGCCGCCAGTGGCATGGCTACCGGAGGGCGGGTGTTGTTTCACCTCAAGAGCCTGGCGCCGAACCCGATCAATACCTTGTTGATGCCAGGTTTCCAGGCCGGCGGGACGCGTGGCGCAAGGATCGTGGCGGGTGAGCCTGCGGTGCGCATCCATGGCAAGGACGTGCCAATCAACGCTGAAGTGGTGCCGATGCAAACATTGTCCGCCCATGCCGATGCCGATGAAATCATGCAATGGTTGCGCGGCTTCAAGACACCGCCCCGGCATACCTATGTCGTACATGGCGAACCCAACGCGTCCGATGTCCTGCGCCATCGCATTCGCGATGAGTTGGGCTGGTCAGTATCGGTGCCGGAGTATCGCGACAGCGTAGAGCTTTGAGGCCTCCCTCGCGAGCAGGCTCGCTCCCACAAAGGTCCTGAGGTGTACGCGGTATTTGTGTTCATCACCGCCCCTGTGGGAGCGATCCTGCGCGCGAAGCGGCCCATCAGCTTCAACAACACATCTAAATGCACAGGCAAAAAAAAGCCCCTCGTCGTTGGCCGGCGAGGGGCAGGGTGCACAGCGTCAGTCAGCCTTGATCGGCACGACTTTTTCCGCTTTCAGCGCTTCCGGTTTTTTAGGCAGCGTCAGGGTCAGCACGCCTTTGCTGAACTGAGCTTCGATCTTGTCGCTATCGATGCCTTTTGGCAGGTTGAAAACCCGTTCGAAGGAGCCGTAATGGCGTTCGGACAGGTGATAACCTTTTTTCTTTTCTTCCTTGGCTTCTTTCTTCTCGCCCTTGATGATCAGGTTGCCATTGGCGAGCCGGATTTCGATGTCTTTCTGATCCATGCCGGGCAATTCGGCTGTGATTTCAAAGCTCTTTTCCTTCTCGCTGATGTCCACGGCCGGCAGGCTCGTGGAGAACTCCCTGCGCCAGAATGGCTCGACATCGAACAGTCCGCGACTGAAAGGAGAAAGACCTGTACCCCGGTTGAAGTCATCGAACAGGTGATCCACCTGCTGACGGAGCTTTTCCAGTGGATGCCAAAGGTCATTCTTGGCCGGATGTTGAGTGTTGTCTTGGGTATCGACCGGCATTTTTTTCACTGAATTGGACATTTGATTTTCCTCTTTGGTGATGTCCGGGCGGGACTTGGCATCATTGCCAGGGACCGGTTCCGGACGGGTCAATGCACGCTTGCAAGCCTTACAACGAGAGCTGGCCGGACCAGAGCATCCAGCCGGCGAAAATCGCCGCCACCCAGATCACCAGCAGCAACCCCCAGCCGAAACCATTGAGCGCATGCCCGGTCCTGGCCCGTTGCGCGCTGAGGTAAATCAGCGAACCGGGGGCATAGAGCAGGGCGCTGAGCAGCATGTAGCGAGGGCCAGCGGCGTAGAGCAGCCAAATGCAATAGGTGGTGGCGACCAAGGCGATGGCCATGTCGCGCAATTGCAGGGCGCGGTGCCCGGCGTAGGTCTGGCCTTGCCAGGTCATCTTCAGCGCGTACAGGCCGCTGAACAGATAAGGCAGCAGGATCATCGAGGTGGCGAGCGAGATCAGGGCCAGGTAGCTGGCGCTCGAATACAGCGTCAACAACAGGAACAGCTGAATGCAGCCGTTGGTGATCCACAGCGCGTTGGCCGGCGCGCCGTGCTGGTTTTCCGAGGCCAGCGCGCGGGGCATGACCTTTTCCCTGGCCGGCGTGAACACCGATTCCGCTGCCAGCAGGGTCCAGGCCAGCAACGCACCGCCGACCGACACAATCAGGCCGATACTGATCAACACCGCACCCCAAGGACCGGCCACCGCCTCCAGAACACCTGCCATGGAGGGGTTCTTCAGGGCAGCCAGTTCAGGTTGTCTGAGGATCCCCAGAGACAGGAGCGACACGGCAATCAGCAGCAGCAATGTCAGGACGAAACCGATCACCGTGGCCCTGCCCACATCCGCCCGGTCGGCGGCACGGGCGGAAAACACGTTGGCACCTTCAATGCCGATAAAGACCCAGACCGTCACCAGCATGGTGCTCTTGACCTGATCCAGGGTACTACCCAATGCCGGCGTGCCCCAAAAGTCGACCATGAAGGTGTCTTTGGAAAATCCGGCGATCACCAGGCCGATGAACAGCAGCAAGGGCACGACTTTGGCCACAGTGGTCAGGGCGTTGGCCTTGGCCGCTGTGCGCATCCCGCGCAGGATCATCCAATGCAACGACCACAGCACCACCGACGCACCGGCAATCGCGGCCTTGTTATTGCCTTCGCCGAACAAGGGAAAAAAGTAACTGAGTGCCGCGAACAGAATCACCAGATAACTGACGTTGCCAATCCACGCACTGATCCAGTAGCCCCACGCCGAATTGAAACCCAGGAACTCACCCCCAAGCGCACGAGCGTAGGCGAACACGCCATTATCGAGTTCCGGTTGACGGTTGGAGAGGGTCTGATAGACCAGGGCCAGTGACAGCATACCCACGCCAGTGATCAGCCAGCCGATCAGGATAGCCCCGGCACCCGCGCTGGAGGCCATGTTCTGGGGCAGGCTGAAAATGCCGCTGCCGATCATCGAACCCACCACCAGCGCAACCAGCAGGCTCAATGACAGGCGTTTGGGTTCGACCTTTCGCAAACTGCCGGCCAAAGGATGAGGTTTGACGGCCGGGATGACCGGCTCAGTGCCTTGCAGGTGCGTTGCCATGATTGAAGCCTCCACGAGACGAAGGGGTCGACGACCTTCGCCGAAGCGAAGGTTCTAGCGCTGGTTATTAATCTCTGCGTGAAGAGGCTGGGGAGCATTGATTTAGATCAGAGGTTATGCAGGGCGTGCATGCGTGAATTTCATAGGAAAAGGGCCGAGCTGCCTTGCAGGGAAATTGACATAAATCAACGCCGAGGCCGCTCTATCAGAGGACGCTGGATTGACGCTGAACGACGGGGCGCAACAGCCTGTGGAGGTTTTCCAATGAGTCAGAGTCCCTCAATGCAAACAGTGTGGAAGGACCGCAGCGCAGCGGGGCAAGGGCTGGTGGAACATTTGTTCAAATACGCCCATCGACCCGATGTCATCGTCCTGGCCTTGCCCCGCGGCGGAGTTCCAGTGGCTTATGAAGTGGTCACCGCTCTGCACGTGCGCCTTGATCTGATGCTGGTTCGCAAACTGGGTGTGCCGTCCAACCCTGAGTTCGCGATGGGCGCCATTGCCAGTGGTGGCATACAGATCCTCAATGACGACGCTCTTCGTGCCCATCTGATTGATCAGCCCAGTTTCGACGCCGTGGTTGCCCGGGAAACCCGGGAGCTGTTGCGTCGTGAGCAGGCGTATCGAGGCACTCGTGAGCCTGTACAACTCAAGGACCAGGTGGTCATCCTGATTGATGACGGTCTGGCGACGGGGGCCTCGATGATGGCAGCGATCCACGCGGTCCGCACGCAAGGGCCTTCGCGCGTTGTGGTCGCCGTGCCGGTTGGGCCGCTTGAAACAGTGGAGGCGCTACGCAGTGAAGTGGATGAGGTGATTTGTCCGCTTATTCCTGACTGGCTGGTTTCCATAGGCTATTGGTACAAGGACTTCCCTCAGACATCCGATGAAATCGTCATCGATTTGCTGCAGCGGGCCTGGCAACGGGAGTCGATCGCCGCGTCTCAGGGGTAGAGCGGCGGGACTGCGAACGGGCCTGCGACTCAGACAAGCAACAGGTGATCGTCCACCTCTCTGACCCCCGGCACCGACCAGGCCGCCCGTTCCGCGATTTTACGCTGGCGCCATAAATGGACTTTGCCTTCGAGCCTCACCACATCCCCATCGACCTTGACGTGAATTGCCTTGGCATCCACTTCGGCATTGCGTTTAAGGGCCTCTTCGATACGACGCTGGATGTTGCCCGCGTCCACTCGAGGGCGCAGGGTTAGCCGATTGTTCACGCCCACCACGCCGGACAGCTTGAACACGGACCGCTCCACGCTTTCTTTCTGGTATTGCCATTCCACTTCGCCTTCCAGGCTGACCCAGCCGTTCTGCACGATGACTTTTATGTCGCCTTCAGGAACGTCGCAGCTCCAGTTGATGATCTTCAAGGCGCGATTGGCAATGGTGTCGTCTGCGGTGCCGGCGTTTTTATTCAATCGGACCTGGATTTCCTCAGCTACGGCGCGCACGCCCTCGATGCTTTTGACGGCGCGTTCGGCGCTGATCTTTTCTGCATAACTGCCGACATGACCGGAAAGGGTGACGACGCCATTGTCCACGGCCACGCCAATATGGGCTGCGTTGAGGTCGGGTTGGAATTCCAGTTCTTCCAGAATGGTCTTGCGCAGGGTCAAGTCGCTCATCGTGGCGTCCTCCAGGTAATGCGAAGCGGGCGGGGCTATCAGCGCCCGGTCTGCTTTTTCTACGCCTGGGTGATGCCGACACATTGAGCTAAATCAACAAGGGTGTAAGTGGGGCAACGCGCTGTCGGGGCAACGGCCTGTGATTTGATGAAAATCAGCAGGGCGGTCGACCGTGCCAGCGGAAGGGGCGATCAGGTGACGGCACGTGATCAGTGATGCAAGCGCCTCGAGAGGGTTTCACCGCTCTGAATGGCGATGGCAACCAGCCACTTTTTGCTTGAGACCGGGCAGGTCCAGGATGGTGACGTTGCGTCCGTGCATGTCCACCAGTTCCTCTTCTCGCAGGTGCGCGATACCCCTGCAGATCGTTTCCAGCCGCAGGCCCAGATAAGAGCCGATAGCCTCGCGGCTCATGCGCAAGACGAATTCCCTGGAGGAGTAACCGCGCATGTTAAGTCGCTGAGACAGGTTCAGCAGAAACGCTGCAAGACGTTCATCGGCATTCATGTTGCCAAGCAACAGCAGCATGCTGTGGTCGCGCACGATCTCCTGGCTCAGGAGCTTGTTGAGGTTGTGCTGTAAAGAGGGCAAATCGTGGGCAAGTTTTTCCAGGTTGCTGAAAGGAATCGGGCAAACTTCGCTGTCTTCCAGCGCTATTGCATTGCAGGCGTAATGATCGGTGCTGATGGCGTCCAGACCGAGCATTTCGCCTTGCATCTGGAAACCGGTGATTTGCTCGCGACCGTCTATCGACAATACGCTGGTCTTGAAGAAACCCAGCCGCACTGCATACAACGAGCGCAGCGGATCGCCGGTGCGGTACAGCGCCGTGCCTTTTTTGACCTTGACTCGCTGGGAGAACAAGGTGTCCAGACGCTCGACTTCGCCGCCCGTCAGCCCGATAGGCAGGCACAGCTCAAGCACGCTGCAGTTGGAGCAAGCGGTTTTAAGGGAATGCACGCGCAGAAGTCGTGCTTCTGATTCGCTCATCGGAATAAACTCCTTTGCTGGAGCAATCATAGAAGATCAAATCCGTTGCGCCTGTTCTTTGTCGTATATAGATAGACCGGCTGTCATGTTTCAATCTGCAAGCACAGGTCCTGAAGCGAATGGTTCGACAAACACGAGGCCGACTACACTCAATTGCTGCTCTTCAGCGCGCTAGAAAAGATCCCTGTCCAGGTTCAAACACCGAACCTGTTGAACTTTCATGAACTAGCGCGGTGAATAGGGATCTAGACCTCCAACATAACGGCTCTATGAAACATATCCGAACCCGCATTCAGAAGGATTATCCGAGCTGGAATCACCGACTCCGGCCATAAACCGGGGGCGATGGAGAGCGTGGGCGTTTCAGCCAGGCGGATTGAGGATTACCAGATGTCGAACATTGAAGAGCTTGCCGTGGAGGTTTGCGCTCCGAGCGAGTACCAGAGCCTGCTCACCCTGGGCGCGAGCGCGCTAGACGCCATACCGGGGGCGGTATACCTCTGTGATCACGAGGGTTGGCTCGTCAGGTACAACAGTGAAGCGGTCGAGCTATGGGGCAGGACGCCCATTATCGGGAAAAACGGTGACCGCTTCTGCGGCTCGCACCGGCTTTTTTTACCGGATGGCACGCCGCTGGCTTTCGAAGACTGCCCCATGGCTTCGGTGCTTATTACCGGCGCTGCGACACGCAATCAGGAAGTGATCATTGAGCGTTCGGATGGAACGCGGCTTATGGCGCTGGTGAACATCCGGGCCCTCAGGGATCGGCGCGGGGCCATTCAAGGGGCGATCAACTGTTTTCAGGATGTCTCGGCGCGTCATGCGATGGCCGAAGAGCTTCGTCGCAAGAGTGCCGACCTCGAGGATTTTTTTGAAAACAGCGCGGTGGGGCTTCACATTGTCAGCAACGCGGGCATCATCCAGCGTGCCAACAAGGCCGAGCTGAACATGCTGGGCTATACGGCTGACGAATATATCGGCCGCCACATTACGGAGTTTCATGTGGATGAGCCCGTTATTGGTGACATCCTCAATAAACTGGGCAGCGGCGAAAGCCTGGACAGCTACCCGGCGCGGTTGAGGGCCAAAGACGGCACGATCCGGCATGTAGCGATTACCTCCAATGGGCGTTTCGAGGACGGTAAGCTCTTTCACACACGCTGTTTCACCATCGACGTCACGCTCGCCCAGCTAATGGAAAGCCAGATTCGCGAAAGCGAACGGCATATGCGCAATCTTCTCGAGGCTCTGCCCGCTGCGGTTTATACAACCGATGCACAAGGGCGCATCACCTTCTTCAATCGGGCGGCTGTCGAATTGTCTGGCCGAACCCCACAGTTGGGGGACATGTGGTGCGTGACCTGGAAAATATTCAATACCGATGGAAGCGCGCTTCCCCACGACCAGTGCCCGATGGCGGTGGCCTTGAAGGAAAACCGCCCGATACGTGGTGTCGAGGCCATTGCCGAACGGCCGGATGGCACTCGTGTGCCGTTTGCGCCGTATCCCACACCGCTGCATGACGCCGATGGCAACCTGGTGGGCGCCATCAACATGCTGGTGGACATCACCGAGCGAAAGCAGGCGGAGAACCGGCAGAAGACCCTGATCGACGAACTCAATCATCGGGTCAAGAACACCCTGGCCACCGTGCAATCCCTGGCGGCACAAACGGCGCGCAATGCCGAGGATGCGAACGACGGTTACAGGCGTTTCGAGGCCAGGCTGCTTGCGTTGTCCCGGGCTCACGATCTGTTGACCCGGCGCCATTGGGGCCATACCCCGCTGGGGTCCCTTGCCCATGAAGTGCTGATGCCGATATTTGGCCAGGAACCCAGTCGAATCGTGGTTGAGGGCGACCCTGTCGATGTCGGCACCCGCGTTGCGCTCAACCTCACCATGACCCTCAATGAACTGGCGATCAATGCACTGAAATACGGCGCGATGTCAGTAGAGACGGGCACGCTTTCAGTGAAGTGGGTTGTGCAACCACAATCCGATGGAATGCTACTGACCCTGGACTGGCGCGAGCAGGGCGGGCCACGGGTGGCCCAACCCAAGCGGGAAGGGTTGGGTTCGCGTTTGATGAAGCGCTGCATCGAGCGCGATTTGGGCGGGACATTTGACCTGACCTTCGACCCGAAGGGCGTTTGCTGCCGAATCTCGTTTCTGATCCAGGCGTCCAGCCCATGAGTTCGTTCCCCGGAGTCAGGGTGCTGCTGGTTGAGGACGAAGGCACCATCGCCATGCTGGTCGAGCAAATGCTGGAAGAGCTCGAATGCGTGGTGGTGGCATCAGTGGCACGGCTCGCTACGGCCTGCGAAGTGGCGAATCGGGTGGCAATTGACCTGGCCATTCTGGATGTCAACCTGGCCGGTGAGCGGGTTTTTCCGGTTGCCGAAATTCTCCAGGCGCGCCAGATTCCGTTTTTATTCAGCACCGGATACGGTGCCAGCGGGCTGCCGAACGAGTTCGCCCATCGTCCTGTGTTGCACAAGCCATTCTCCGAAAACGAGTTGCAACTGAAGATCGCTCTTGCGCTGGGGCGCTGACCTTCAGCGATGAGCGGGCACGCTGTCCGGCCCTGGTGATTCCCCGCAGGCGCCCTGGACGGTTCATTCCAGTTTATGAAACAGTGGATTGCAGTTCGTGCGTATTCCTCCCCAATCCCTTTGGGAAGAAGATAACCCCACCTGCAATGCACCCTCGGCAAGAGGCGTAGCGCAGTCCCCCTGACCGTAGCGTCTTAACGCAGCCTGCAAGGCTGCGGGCGCGAGGAGTAGCTGATGGACGAAGCCGCGAAACCACAATCCTCACCCTGGCATGAAGGCGAACTGACCTTGCAACGCTCGGTCGGTGCGGTCGACATGATGACCAGCGTCGGCCAGCGACAATTGGCGCGCAACTGGATGCCGGACCAGCACCGGGAGTTCTACGCACAGTTGCCTTTCGTGGTATTGGGCGCCGTGGATCGGCAAGGTGACGTGTGGGCGACCCTGCGCACCGGCAAGCCCGGTTTCATGAGCTCACCTGATCCGCAAACCCTGCAGATCAATCTCAAGCCGCAACCCAGCGATCCGGCCCAGGAGGGCATGGGCGAGGGGGCTGCCATCGGCATGCTGGGTATCGAGTTACACACCCGCCGGCGCAATCGCATGAACGGCAACATTCGCCGTCTGCTCGATCACGGGCTGGAAATTTCCGTCAGCCAGGCCTATGGCAATTGCCCTCGCTATATCAACCTGCGCCAATATTCCTTTGTCCGCGAACAGGCCGGCGACGCCCGGCACCTGGTGGCAACGGACCCATTGGCCCGTCGCCTGATCACAGCGGCTGATTCGTTTTACATCGCCACCTATGTGGAGCGCGACGGCGAACGGCAGGTCGATGCGTCCCACCGCGGCGGCAAGCCGGGTTTTGTGCGCATGGACGAGGACGGCACGCTGACCATCCCGGACTTCTCCGGAAACCTGTTCTTCAACACCTTGGGCAACATCCTGCTCAATCCCCGCGCAGGCCTGATCTTCGTCGATTTCAAGACCGGCGATCTTCTGCAAATGACCGGTTCCGCCCAAGTATTGCTGGACGATCCCGAAATTGCCGCGTTCCAGGGCGCCGAGCGGCTGCTGCGCTTCAAGCCGCAGCGCGTGGTTTACCGCCAGGCCGCGATCCCGTTGCGCTGGAAGGACCAGAGCGCGGGCGACTCGCCCAATTCATTGATGACTGGCAGTTGGGAGCAGGCCGCCGAGCGCTTGCAGGCCGAAGCCCTGCGGACCCAATGGCGCCCATTGCGCGTGGTTCGTGTGGTGGATGAGAGCCACAACATTCGCTCCTTCTACCTGCAAGCCGCCGACGGAGCGGGCGTGCCCCGGTTTGACGCCGGCCAGCACTTGCCCGTGCGGATTTCGCTGGAGGGGCAGAAAACGCCATTGATTCGTACCTACAGCGTGTCCAGCGCACCGTCGGATGATTTCCTGCGCATCAGCGTCAAGCGCGAGGGCTTGGTCTCCTCGCATCTGCATGACCGGATTGAGGTGGCGCAGCAGATCGAGGCGCGAGCGCCCCAAGGGCATTTCACCGTTCAGGCCGCTGAGCGGCGGCCCTTGGTGCTGCTGGCGGCGGGCGTGGGTGTGACGCCGCTGTTGTCGATGTTGCGCGAAGTGGTTTATCAGGGCCTGCGCATGAGTCGGATGCGTCCGGTCTGGTTGGTGCAAAGCGCGCGCACGGTAGCCGACCTGGCATTTCGCGAGGAAATCGATGAGCTGGTCAAGCGTGCCGCAGGTAAGGTAAAGGTACTGCGCCTGGTCAGCCAGCCGCCTACGGAAGGTGTGGGGCAAGGCTACGACGCGACGGGCAGGATCGATGTAGAGCTGCTCAAGCAACTGCTGGCGCTCGATGACTATGACTACTACCTGTGCGGGCCCGGCAGCTTCACCCAGTCGCTGTATGACGGATTACGCAAATTGCGCATTCCAGACGATCGCATTCATGCCGAAACCTTCGGCCCATCCACACTGGTACGCGACGCCGAAGTCAGCGTGCCAGCGGCCCCGCAAGTGCCTGCATCGAGCGAGTCGGTGAAGATCCTGTTCGCCAGCTCCGGCAAGGAGGCCCGCTGGGAACCGGGCAGCGGGACCCTGCTGGAGCTTGCCGAAGCCCGGGGCCTGAGCCCTGAGTTCAGCTGCCGCGGCGGTTCGTGCGGCACCTGTAAAACCCGGCTAAGCCAGGGGCAGGTGCATTATCTGAACAGTCCGGCCGAGCCGGTTGCCGAAGATGAGGTACTGATCTGTTGCGCAGTGCCGGCACAGGGGAGTGAGACCGTGGTTCTGGACGTTTGAGCAGGTGCTACTCCCTCGCCAAAAGAGCCGCTTTTTGATCGTTCCCACGCTCTGCGTGGGAATGCATCCCGTGACGCTCTGCGTCACCTTCCAGAAGCGGAACGCGGAGCGTCCCTGGCGACATTCCCACGCAGGAGCGTGGGAACGATCGAATCTCTGGCTCCAATCGCCCAGCCCAGCGCCCTTGCCACAGGCTAGATCGTACGTCGCACTTTTCCTGGTGCTTGCCCGTAAATCTCCTTGAACTTCTTGCTGAACGCCGCCTGGGATTGGTAACCGACCTGCACGGCAATATCGCTCAAGCCCAAATGTGAATGGCTGAGCAGACTGAACGCCAACTCCATGCGTATTTGCGTCAACAACACCCAAGGAGATACCCCGGCCACGCGAACGAACGTTCGCATGAAGTTCGCGCGGGACATGTTCGCGAGGTCCGCCAGGCCTTGGATCGTCCACTCGTAGGCCGGATCTGCGAGCATCGCCTGCCAGGCTCGGCCCAGACGTTTATCGCCCAACAGCGCCAGCGAGCCGCTGTCCTGGCCGTGATTTGCCAGATGCGCACGCAGAATAAGCGTGAACAATGCTTGGGAAAGCGCATCGAGCAGAAAACGAGCACCGACCTTGGCCTCATCGGCTTCCGCACGAATGACTTCCACCAGCGCGGGTAGCGGACCGTTGGCCGGCAACGCGCCGCTGGGGATGACCAGGTATTCGGGCAGGGAGGCAAACAGCAGTGAGGCCCGATTGAAGTGAAAGTCGCCACACAGCATGTCCAGTTCGGCACTGGCGTTGCCAATACGATGGACCGGCAGCGCGCCACCTGTGACGAGTTTCGGTGAAGTTGGCGCCACTGTTTTTCCAGGGCTGTGCATCAGGTGTCGCGCACCACGGGGCAACAGCAGGATGTCACCTGCGCGCATGGGCAAACGCTGCCCATCGGGAAACTCCACCCGGCACTCTCCCGCCAACACGATGTGATAGGGCGCTCTGCCCAGGGCTTGCTGTTCATGATCCAGAGCCCAGTCACCCTGGAATTGACAGCGTAGATCCAGACTGCCGCGCACATTGGCCAGGCTGATGAGTCGATCGATCGCATTCATTTGAGAGCATCGCCAAAAAAACTGAGCGGATTGAACAAAATCGACCCGCGCCGGAGTGAAAAACTGAGGGCGTCGAAACAGTACACCCAACCCACTCAGGAGTTAATGCCATGTTCCACAACTGGTCTGAATTGTTGCCCACCATTCAAAAAGCCTTTGGCGCACTGGGCAAGAGCAACCCGAAAATGGTCAAGGCCTACATGGCCCTTGGGGAGGCCGCCAGCGAAAATGACGTACTCGATGCCAAGACCCGCGAGCTGATTTCAATCGCGATCGCGGTCACCACCCGCTGCGATGGCTGTATCGCCGCGCACACGGACTCGGCGATCAAGGCCGGGGCGAGCCGAGAGGAAGTGGCCGCCGCCCTGGCAACCGCGATCTCGCTGAATGCAGGCGCTGCGTACATTTACTCGCTGCGTTCGCTTGAAGCCTATGACACGTTGAAAAACCGCGCGTGACGCAACGCAACTTCAGGCCCCGGCACTGCAAAGTACCGGGGTTTTTGTCCGTTTTATGGAAAACAGCCAGTTGATTGTGCTAAACCTTCTGATCGGTTGATGCCGGCTTGCTGGCAGTCAACTGTCCTGACAACCGCTTAAAGGAATGATCATGAGCCTGCACGGCGATTACGATCCGCAGAACATCTTCGCGCTAATCCTTCGTGGCGACGCGCCGTGCTACAAGATTTACGAAGACGCCGATGTACTGGCCTTTCTGGATATCTTTCCTCAATCGCGCGGCCACGTCCTGGTGATTCCCAAAGCGTCCCAGGCCCGGAATATTCTTGATGTCGAGCCTGCGGCCCTCGGCGCGATGATGTCTGCCGTGCAGCGGCTCACACGGGTCATCGTGGACGAGTTGAAACCCGATGGTGTGCAAATCGCGCAGTTCAACGGGGCTCCGGCCGGGCAAACGGTCTACCACATTCATGTACACATCGTCCCTCGCTGGGAGGGCGAGGAGGCGGGCATACATGGGCGGGGCAAGGCCGACCCCGAGGAGCTCAAAGTGCTGCAGGCACGTCTGGTCGAGCGCATCCGTGCAGGGGGCTAGCGCTGGCCCGATCCTGACGTAGGTAGAGAGTCAGTACACGGTTTTCTTGAAAGGGCGGGTGACCACGCCCGTGTAGAACGCCAGGATCGCGAGGCCTTGCACCACGACGGCGGCAACCACGATAGCGGCGATGGCCTGGCTCGGTTCGGCAAAGACTGAACGGACCAGGCCGAAGAATGCTGGAGCGAAGGCATAGGTGGCTTGACTGATTGCGACCATCAGCGCAATCACCTTGGCGGTCTGTTCGCGGCTGAACTCAGTCTGGGCGATCAACGGCGGCAATGAAGTGGCGTTGCCGATTCCCGAACCGATCAACACCACCGCCACCCAGGCGACCGCCGGATGGATATTCAGGCCCAGGAGCATCAGTGTTCCAAGCATCTGAATCCCATAACCCAGGCAGGCCAGTTGACGGCGGTTGACGCCTTGGGTCATCAGGCGTGCGGCCACGTAACGCCCGCCCATGGCGCTGGCGGTGGCCAGGCCCATGGCGAATGAGGCGTCATGGGCGCCCATGCGTCCCGCCAGAATCGAATACAGGTGGGCGATCAAGCCTATCTGGGCGAACAACCCCAGGGACATGCCCGCTGCCAGGGAACGGAAACTGGCCGACTTGAGGGTTTGCGCCGCGGTCCAGGGTGCGGCGCTCGTACCCGTCGCGACCGGTTCTGGCTGGTCGGCATTGTCCGGATGCTGGCCGAGGCTTTGAGGGCTTTTATTGAACACCAGAAAGGCGAAGCAGCCGAGCAGCACCACGGCTGCGAGGCTGATCACCAGCGCCGCTGTGGCAAAGCCAAAACGCTCGATCAGCAACACCCACAACGGCGAGAAAATCACCCCACCCATGCTGGCGCCGTTGTAAGCCTTGCCCAAGGCTTTGGGCCGCTCCTTGATATACCAGGGCGCGATCAGGGTGTTAACGGCGGCGGCGCCTAATGTCACCCAACCGATGCCCGAGCAGATGGCCCCGGCATACAGCACCCATAATTGGCTGGCCTGAGCCCAGATATTCACCCCGACCCCCAGCACCACGCAGCCCAGCAGGGTAATGGCCGGTACACCGAAGCGCGCGTAGAGCCTTGGCAGGTTGGCGATGACCAGGGTGCCGCTGAGAAAGTGCAGCGTAACGGCCGCCGACACCTGGGCCACCGGCCAGCCGGTGCGATCCATCACGGCCTGCATATAGATCGGCGGCCCATAGAAACCGACCCCCCATCCGATCATTGCCAGGATGAATGTGCAGGCCAGTACGGTCTTTCCAAAAAAGCGGGTGGGTTTCATCGCCATCTCCTCCATGTGGGCTCACAGGTTATGCACCTGAGGCATCGCTCACTTCGAGGAGGGTCAAACTATGGATGTCGCTGCTGCCAGTACTTTTTATCCCACACCCGGTGCCAGGTTCAGCGCACGCGCGTGCGGCTCTGCTCCGCCAGGTCCAGCGCTTTTTGCATGTCCAGTCGAGCCGAACGCCCCACGTCCTTGTCGTTAAGCTGATAGCTGCGCTCCGACGGTAGGATAGGGGCGGTGAGGTCCTCGCCATCCATCCGTTCGAAGTCATGGTTTTCACCGATGGTCATGGCGCTGCGCCGTAGCAGCATGCGTAGTTGCTCGGGCTGGAGTTGCGGGTTGATGGACAGCATCGCCGCCAGCAAGCCCGCGACCATGGGCGTGGCATAGGATGTGCCGCAATGCACTGCACCGTTTTCGCCGGCGCTGGTGGTCGAGGCGTGGGCGCAAGCGGCGGCGGTGATGTCCACGCGCATGTCGATATTCGAGGAGCTGCGCTTGACCGCATAGGCCGGGTCATCGACGGCAACCCCGGCGCGCTCGTTGCGCTGGTGCCCGCCGACCACCAGCAGTTGTTCGGTGATGAACGAAGAGGGCAGGCGGTATTCATCGGTGCCCGAGAACGAAGACCCATTGCCGGCGGAGTTCACCACCACCACGTCGGGATGCTCCTTGCGCAGCCACAGGAAAAACTCTTCCAGCAGTTCCTCGTAACCGCTCATGGCGATGCCTGAGCGCAACAGCGAGTCGACTTCATCGCCTTTGACGTTTTTCGCGCCAACGCGGTGAATGCCCCAGCTCCAGTTGAGCACCCGCACGCCGTCCTCCACAAGGTTGACCGAGGCGGCGATGTTGGCGGTGATCCCGGCATCGGAGTTGCGCTCGACAATGACTTCGAAACCACCGCTGGCTTTGTCCAGCCCCCGGAGAAAACCGGTGTTTCCACCGTCATCCCAGCGTGCGGCGAGAATGCCGGCGACGGTGGTGCCGTGGTTGTCTGGCGTATTCGCATCGCGCGCATAGACGCAGGTGCGCGGCATCGAGCAGCCGCCGAGGTAGTCGGCGAAATCGGCGGTGTCGAAATCCACGTTACGTTCGATCAGGCCGATGCGCACCGGTTGCGGCGGGGTGGGCGGTTGCCGCGCAGGAATGCGCCGCTGGTAGTAGTTCACCGCGTCGAGAAAGCGGTTCGCGGCCCATTCATCGGAGTCCAGGGCCGGCTTCTTCGGCTCTTCAGGGTGGGCGCTGGCTTGCTCGGCCTCTTCTGCCGCCGACTCCTCGATCACCACGGCATCGACACTGGTCTCGCTGCCCATCCGTAGCACCAGCGCGTCGCGCTGCACCAGATCCTTGGCGGGTAGCCGAAGCTGATACAGGTTCAGCGGAGTAATACTGCCGACGACCTTGGCGCCGTATTTCTGGGCAAGACGCTCAGCTTCCTGGCGCCCATCGTGATTTTCCTCGATCAACAGGCTCACCAGATCGACGTAGGTGCTCAAGCCGTCCATGTTCTTGGCGACTTCGTCCGGCCCGGCGGCCAATACGTGACTGTTGCGCAGGCTCAGCCAGGCTGCATTGCTGACGCGCTGCCCGTCTTCCAGCCAAATAGGGCCGCTCTGATAGGCGGCGCTGTCCAGGCGCACGCGCAGGTTTTGCCCTTCGCGTTGGACAATGAGCGCGGGTAGCGTCTTTTCACCGAGTTTCAGTTGTGGCGTTTGAGTACCCAAGCCGTGCACCGTCAGGCACCAGTCCTGATGCTGGCTTTGCAGCAGGTCACCGCAGCGGTCCAGGCGTTCCAGACGCAGCGGTTCTTGTGCGGCGGCCGCCGTGCTGGCGGCCAACGTGAGCAACGTAGCGAGGACAGCGAATCGTAAGGACATGAGTCAGGTTTCTTTGCCGAGGGGCCTGGTGTTCCGACTGCCCCGTGGCCTGTTTCGTTCAGCGCGAACAGCAACGGTGACTGACTCACAGCATCCGGGGAAAAAACCGTTTCATCTGATCTGTTCGCCGAGGATTTCACCCTGAATTCTTGCCGCATCGCGTGCTGGGGGCAGTCCGAATACTCGTGCGTAATCGCGACTGAACTGTGTAGCGCTTTCGTAACCGACCTCCAATGCCGCGCTGGTAACGCTTTTGGCATGGGCGACCAGGAGTGTCCGAGCCTGAAGCAAACGCACTCTTTTTTGGTACTGCAGAGGGCTCAACGCGGTCACGGCTTTGAAGTGACGGTGAAAGGCCGAAACGCTCATCGCAGCCCGTTGTGCCAGCGCTTCCACGCGAATGGACTCGGCAAATTCCCGGCGAATGTACTGGATCGCGAGGCTGACCCGAGCCATGGCGCTATCGGGTGCTGCGATATCACGCAGCATCCAGCCGTGAGGGCCTTGTAACACCCGGTAGAGGATCTCTCGTTCGTAAACGGGGGCAAGGGCCGCAATGTCTTCAGGCCGGTTCATCAACCGCAGCATACGGACCCAGGCATCCATCAACTCGGGCGTGACTGAGGCTACCGAAAAGCCCGCATCCTTTTCGTATTGGCCGACAGGCTTTGGCAGGTCGGCGAGCAAAGTTGCCAGGACCGCCGGGTCGAGTGTCAGGCTGACCGCCAGGTAAGGCTCGCCGGACGCAGCAGGATGGACTTGGCCGACCGCTGGCAATTCGATGGACATGACGAAATAGGTCGCAGGGTCATAGTCCAGCGTACGGTCGCCGATGGTCATTGACTTACTGCCTTGCAGAATCAGATTGATCATCGGTTCGTAAACGGCGGCCAGCAAATGCGCCGGGATTTCACCCTGGACCATGGCCAGGCGCGGTATGCCCGTTTCTGTGCGACGGTTTTCGGCCCGAGCCGCCAGGGCGCGCAGTTCATTGAGTGGGTTGGTCATGGGGGCCATCTGAACCCAGGCGGATGCGTCCACGCAAGCAAAAAGCAGAAACAGGCAGGATTCGAGCAGGAACGGCTGCGCTCGCTACCAAGGCGATGGTTACTGTGGTGACTCAACTCAGTGACAGTGGAGCAGCGAATGAGCGTGATCGCCATGCTGCTGTCCGAAGAAGGACGCTGGATCAATGCTCAGACGATCGAAGTCGCGGGCGGCTACAACATCTGAATAGCGAGGCTAGCGCATGCTTGATCATATTTTTATCTCAGTCAGCGACATTGAGCGTTCCATCCGTTTCTACACCGCGACACTGACCCCGCTGGGCATTACCGCGCGACTTGATTACGACGGCAAGGACGGACCGCCAGGCCACCCGGATCTCAAGGGCTTCGGCGCCAATGGGCGGATGTTCTTCTGGTTGCGCGAGGGCGTGGTCGAGGGTCGAGCCGTTCATGTTGGTTTCGTGGCGAGCAGCAAGACCGAGGTCAACGCGGCGTATGCGGAGGCCATGGCCAATGGCGGCCGCGACAACGGCGCCCCCGGCGCACGTCTGCATTACGACCCCGATTACTACGCAGCCAATGTCCTTGACCCGGATGGCTACAGCCTCGAATTCGTCTACAAGAACTGGCAGCACAATCAATGAAAAAATTAATGATCTACGGCGCGACGGGCTACACCGGGCGCATGGCTGCCGAGCATGCCAAAGCGTTGGGGCTGGAATTTGTCATCGCCGGACGCAATGGCGAAAGGTTGCAGGCTCTGGCTGCTCAACTGAACGTCACGTACCGAGTGTTCAGCCCGGATATACACGCAGCACAATCCCTGGAAGGCATCAGCGTGCTGCTGAACTTCGCCGGGCCTTTTGCACAGACGGCGCACGCCCTGATGCAGGCCTGCATCAAGGCTGGGGTCGACTACCTGGATATCACTGCCGAGATCAACGTCTATCGGCAGGCCGAACAGCTTGGCGCACGGGCCGCCCACGCGGGTGTTATGTTGCTGCCCGGCGTCGGCTGGGACGTGGTGCCGACAGACTGCCTGGCCATGCATGTCGCCCGTCGTGTACAGGATCCGCAGTCGCTGAAGATGGCGCTGCAGGTCGCAGGCTCCATGTCACGGGGATCGGCTTTGAGCGTCAGCGAGATCATCGGCGCGGGGCTCTTGGCGCGGGTGGACGGGTTACTGGTGGCAACACCCGACGCGCAGCCTCAGCACTTCGACTTTGGCGATGGCCCGGCACTGTGCGCGCCGCTGTCCTTCGGTGATCTGATCACCGCGTGGCATTCCACCGCTGTCCCGAATATCGCCATGTTCGTGAATATCACCGGTGATGCCTTTCCCGAAGGCGACCTGTCACAACTTCCCGACGGCCCAAGCGTTGAACAACGTGAGGCCAACCGCGCCCGCGCCGTGGCAGAAGTCACAGGGGCTGACGGCACGGTGGCGCGTTCAATGATCGAGACCGTCAACGGCTACACCTACACCCCCCTGGCGGCCGTGGAGGCTGCGCGGCGGGTGCTGGACGGTGAGCGGCGAGCAGGCTTTGAAACCCCGGGCCGGATGTTCGGTGTCGGTTTCGCCGAGACGATTGCAGGGACGACAATCACTGATTTATAGGGCGCTATAGCGCTCCACACGATCACCCTACGGCCTGCTTGCGATATCCCTTCGCCAGGTCCCGAGCCAGCACGACGAAATTGCGCAATGCGGGCGATTCGTTGTCCTGGCGGCAGACCAGCGTCAGCGGTGCGACAAGGCGGGGGCGGGCGCCCAGGATGCGACGGTAGACGACACTTTCCCGGTGAATGTCGCGCATCGAGGCCGGCACGACCGAGACACCCTCACCAGCCGCAACCAGGCTGACATTGGTCAGCATTCTTTCCACTTCGAAAGCGACTCGCGGTTCGAAGCCGACCGCCTCGCAGGCGCGCAACAGATTGGCGTACATTCCCGGCGCGCCGGGCCGACGAACCAGGATAAAGGGCTCGTCACGTATGGCCCGCAGCTCTACGGCATCGGGGTGCTCGGCCAATGCGGGGTGGCCCACCGGCAACACCATCAATAATTCCTCCACCAGCAGGCGATGGAACTCGATCCCGTCTGGTCGGCTGACCGGCGCACGAAGGATGCTCACGTCCAACTGGCCGGCGCTGGCACGTTCGGTCAAGCGACCGGCGTTGCCTTCGGCGAGCGTGATTGCCACCGCCGGGTACTGTTCGCGAAAGGCACGGATGATGCGCGGGATCAGCGGGTGTGCCGCGGCTGACGAGGTGAAACCAATTGCTAATGTGCCTTCCACACCCTTGGCCACCCTTGCAGCCCGACGCGAACCGTCCTGCACGCGGGCCAGGATGGCTTTGGCCTCCTCCAGAAACACTGCGCCACCGGTGGTCAGGTCAGCGCCCTTGGGATGGCGTTTGAACAATTCGAATCCGAGTTCGGTTTCCAGCGCGCGGATCTGTTGGCTCAGCGGGGGTTGTTGCATGTTCAGGCGCGCGGCGGCGCGGGTGAAATGCCCTTCTTCGGCGACCATGACGAAATAGCGGAGATGGCGAAGTTCCATATAAACGAGAGTCCTGGTGGGGCGGGAGCAGACCGGTGGCGCAACTGCGGCTCTTGATCGGTTAGGATACGGGGCACTGAAGCGACTAAAACAACAATATTGCGCGACGGCCCATGATTTTAGCCAAGCTATACCGCAACGATACCCTGCTGATCCTGATCGCGATTGCCCTGGGCATATCGCTTGGTGTCGTGCAGCCGCAATGGGCGACGCGGATGAAGCCGCTGAGCGATGTTTTTCTCGGCGTGATCGGCCATGCGGTACCCCTAGTAATGTTCGTGCTGGTGTCTTCTGCGGTGGCGGGCTTCGGCGAACGCGGGCAAAAGACGCGGTGTGCCAGCCGCGTGCTGGCTTACTTCCTGCTGATGACCGTGCTGTCGCTGATCACCGGGGCGGCACTGGCGATATTGCTGGCACCTGGCGTCGGCGGTGAGTCGCTCCCGGCTTCCATCACGCGGCCGATCAGCGATCTGCCCTCGGCGGTGATGACCAGCCTGGCTCAGATAATGGCTCATACCGTCATTCTTCCCGTGTTGTTGGCTGCATTGGTGTTCGGCCTGGGGCTTGGCTATGCCGGTGATGCGGGCGAGCCGCTGCGGCGCAGGCTGGATGCGCTGGTCGGCTGGCTGCTGTGGGCGCTGCGCAAGGTGCTCAGATTCGCGCCACTGGCCGCCTTCGGGGCGATGGCCTTCACGGTGGGGCGCTATGGGCCAGCATCCGCTTGGTCGCTGCTCAAGTTCGTGGGCACTGTCTACTGCGCCTGTTTGTTGTTTGTCACCCTGGTGCTGGGCCTGACGGCGCGGTGCACCGGCCTGGGGTTATGGCGTCTCATCGTCTATATCAAGGCCGAACTTTGTCTGGTGGCCTTTACCGGCGCTTCGGTGGCGGCGGTGCCAGGTCTGATCGAAAAGCTCGAGCGGGCCGGTTGCGATCAGCGGGTGGTGCGGCTGGTGCTCAGCACTGGCTACACCTTCAATCTCACCGGCTCGAACATCTACCTGACCTGTGCCCTGGTGTTTCTCGCCCAGGCCGCTGGGGTAGTGCTGGATGGACCGCTTCTGGTAATGCTGTTGTTGGTGACGCTTGTGACCTCGATGGGCTCGACCAGCGCGGCTGGCTCTGCCTTTTTGACGCTTGCCGCCACGGTGGCTGGCCTGAATCTGGTGCCGCTGGAAAACCTCGGGCTCCTGCTCGGTGTCGAGCGATTGATGAAATGCCGATCACTGACCAACGTGATCGGCAACAGCCTGGCGTGTGTGGTGATCTCGGCCTGGAGTGGTGCGCTTGACCGCTTGGCCCTGCGCGAGGCGCTGATGCCTGGGAAGGCGACGCTTCCCGACGCTGTGGCCGGGAAGCGCTAGGGCTCAGTTTTTCAGCAGTGCGCCAAAGGCATTGCCCAGACTGGTCTCAGCCTTCGCCAGCCGCTCACGACGACCATTGGCCCAGTGCTGATCACCGGCCAGCGCGTCGTTCGCTTCCTTGAGCATGCGCTTGACCTCGGCTGGTTGCGGGCCGCCCGTGCCGACGCGGGTCTTGACCATGTTCTGTGGCGATAGGGTAGCCCGCAAAGCCGACTCGCTCAGCGGCAGTGTATGGGTCTTCCAGTTGTACTTCTGCGCCGCTTTGGTGAACAGTTGCTGCGCCTCGGCGTAGGGGAAGTTGGCTGGCACGAAACCTTCCTTGCGCGCATGGCCTACCACCAGCGAGGCGAAACTGTGAGCGATACGGAAGGGCACCTTGTGCTCGCGCTCCAGGGTGTCGGCCAGCTCCATCGAGGTGGTCCATTCGCCTTCCAGTTCCTCCAGCGCACGCTGCGGATTGATCACCAGCGCATCCAGGACCTGGCGCGTGCGGACGAACATCTGCTGCGCATTATCGAACAGCCCGAGTGCGTCGAAGGCGAACTTGTAGTCGGTCATGCCGGTGGTCACGTTGTGCGCACGCAGAGTGACGGTCTGGGCAAGACCGACCACATCAGTGGCCGATTCCCGCGCGCGCATGATCAGGCCCGGGTTGCGCTTCTGCGGCATGGCGCTGCTGGTGTAGGTGGCGCCTTCCTCAAGCAACAGCCAGGGCCGAATCTGATGATATTGCGTATGGATGTCGCCCAGCATCGCGCCGATACGAATCGCCGAGGATGAGGCAATCCCGGCCGCCTCAATAGGAATGTCATAGGTCGAGACCTGTCCGGCATCCAGCGAGTTTTCCCGGACGCCATCGAAACCGAGCAATTCGGCCAGGCGTTCACGGTTGAGTGGCCAGCCGGAATTGGCCAGCACCGCCGTGCCCATAGGGCTGAGATTCAGACGCTCATACAGCTCGCGTATACGCTGGGCGTCGCGCTCGAACGCGGCCTCATAAGCCAGCAGGTAATGGGCGTAGGTGATCGGCTGCGCCTGCACGCCATTGGTGTAGGCGGGGATCAGCGTATCGACATTGTCCTTCGCCAGCTTCAGCAGTTGCGCGCGAGTGTCATTCATCGCGTCGGTGTAATCCAGCAGTTGGCTGCGCAATGTCGCGAGGCGGTAGGTGGCGTACATGTCCTGGCGACTGCGGCCGGAGTGAATCAGCGAGGCCTGCGGGCCGATCTTGTCGATCATGATGCGCTCGATCTGTAGCACGTCGCTGGGCTTCTTGCCGTCGGGTTTGCCGGCCTGATCAATCACGTACTGAACGCCGCGGGCGATCTCTTGCCCTTGTTGGCGGCTGACGATGTCTTCTTCAGTCAGCATGACGATGGACGCCTTGTTGATCCGGTTGACCCAGGTGAACTGGTTGTCGTGCTTGCTGTGCTTGGCACCAGCACGATCGACCGTCGCGCCAATCTTCGCCGCCTCGGCCGCGCATTCGGCTGTGGTGCGGCAGGGCAGGTCGGCAGTGTCTGCCGCCTGTGCGCTCAGCTGGGTGGTGGCCAGGGCGCACGCCACGGCCAGGCAAAGCAGTGTTTTTCGCAAAGTCATGATCAATATCCTGTTCAGCAAAACCGTTGCCCGCTCGGGCAACGGTGCGGTGTGGGCGGGCGTTAGAGCAGCGACAACGTGTAGCTGAGGATGAAGCGGGTCTGATCGATGTCATTACCCGTGCTTCGGTAGGTGCCGTTGCGCAGCTTCACGCCGAAGTTCTTCAACGCGCCTTGCTGGAACACGTAGCCGATGTCGGTATTGCGTTCCCACTCACGACCGTCGCGTCCGCCAGGGCCGTCGAAATCGTCGCCCCGCACATAGCGGGTCATGAAGCTCAACCCAGGCATGCCCACGGCCGCGAAGTCGTAGTCGTAGCGCAACTGCCAGGACTTCTCGCCGGGGCTGGCGAAGTCCGGCGAGATCATCACGTAGTTCACCAGATACGAATTGGTGCCATTGATATGCGGAAAACCCGTCTCGCCACTCATCTTCTGGTACGCCGCCCCGAACGCGTGACCGCCAAGCTCATAGGTGAACTTGGCGCCAAAGGCATCGTTGTCGACGTTGGTGTTTCCGGCCTCGGTGGAACGGGCGAAGCGCAGATCGCTCTTGAACGCCTGGTCCTCGCCCAGCGCCAGCACGTGCGCCAGGTTGAAGATGTGCTGCTTGTAGTTCTGATCCAGATGGCCGTAGTGATAGCCCGTGGTCAGTTTGGGCGTCCAACGATAACTGGCGCTGGCGAAATCGAACCGGTCACTGGCCTGACCGCCGCTGATGCCCTTGCCGGCCACCAGCATGTCCTCATTAGCGGGGGAGTTGCGCAGGCTGTTCTGGGTCAGGCGCCCCGCGTTCAGCGTCAGCCCGCTGATTTCCCGCGAGGTCAGCATCCCGCCGCGAAAAGTCTGCGGCAGCAGGCGCGAGTCGTTGGGCAGCACGGTCGGCAGCTTCGGCACCAACGTGCCGGCGTACAGCGTGCTTTTCGAATAACGCGCCTTGGCTGTCACGCCCAGCTGGCTGTACTCATCCGGTGCCTTGTCATCGCCGACCGGCAACAGGCCAGAGTTCTGCCGGTCCGGCCCCGAGTCGAGCTTTACCCCCAGCAGGCCAATCGCATCGATACCGAACCCCACCGGCCCTTCGGTGAATCCGGACTCGTAGTTCAATAGAAAGCCCTGCGCCCATTCTTCGCGTTTCGACTGGTTGGCGTCTTCCTGTCGGTAATCGGCGTTGAAGTAGAAATTGCGCAGTTCCAGCGATGCCTTGCTGTCCGCAAGAAAGTCGGCCATGACCACACCCGGCAAACCCGCGCCCAGCGTAGCGGTCGCAATTGCCGCGGCGAGCGGCTTCGGTGACCTGTGCATTGATGTCTCCTGATTATTTTTATTGGAGGTGGACGCCGCAGATAGAAGGCCACGCAGCGTCCGGGCGAATGCTAGTCACCGGTGCGAGGGAATTGAAAATATATGTTATGTACTGAGTTCAGATGTTTTGCGTATGGGTGGGGCGAGTTAGGGTTTTTTGCGGGCTACTTACCGTGCTCAATGTTCATGTGTCGTTGCGGTTTGGGAAGCCAAGGACTGGCTTGCGAAGTCGCACCGCTGGACGTGCCAGCGATCGGGGACGCCGGCCCTGATTGACGCTGGGCAGCTAACGTCCGCTAGGGTTGAAAGCCTTCGTTTCTATCGTCGACTCACGTCGCACTTGAGTCCGAGACACGTGCAGTTCGCACAAATAACGCGTGCACCTTCTCCCAGAAATTCCCCCCGAGTACAAAAAAGCTGCCAATCAGCATGACGTCACCCAGCAATTGGGCCTGCCAGAGGTTCGGTCTGAGACCTGGCCAGAAGGCATCGACGTAAGGTTCGAGGAATGAGGAGATCAACGGCAAGCAGAACATCACGATGCCGATTCGATGACGAACCGGGCCAACTTCGTCCTTCATGGAAGGCACAAGCCCGGACACGTAACCGACCAAGCTGCTTTTCAACTGCTGGAAGCCGGCCTTGCCCATGACGGCGATGACGAGAATCAGCAGGACTTTGTTGCTGATAAACAGGACCCCAGTCAGCGCTGCGATCTTTGATCCAGGCACATCGAGCGCCGCCGCGACCGGCACCATCAGCCAGGAGCCTAGCATCAGACAAATGATGGCTATACCCAGTTTGAAGCGCCATTTAGCGGTATGGGGGGAGTTCATGGCTGCCGTACCTTTTTGACGGGTCTTATCAATATAACGATGCTGAAAAGCTTAGCAGTCTGTGGGCGATCAGGGCGTCTATGCTCCTGTAATCTTCCTTGACTGGAAAAAACGCATGCATCTGACGCGATCGGGCCAACTGCTAGTGTTTGGAGTGCTCGGCTTGAGCGGCTGCGTGCGCCTGGGGCCAGACTTTCAGTCACCGAGGGAGGCGTGGCCAGGACACTGGACTACTCCTGCCCTTGAGCAAGTCAGCCAACGCAGCCGGGCCCCGGACTTTCGTCAATGGTGGCAAGTTTTCGGCGATCCGGTTCTCAATCGTCTGATTGCCGAGGCGGATGCCAACAATTCAGACCTTAAAGTTGCCGGTCTGCGGGTGATTGAGGCGCGGGCCCAGTTGGGTATTGCCCAAAGCGGGCGTTACCCCCAACTGCAGCAAGCCAGCGCCGACAGTCTGTACTTCAACCGTCAGCAATCCGGCGGAAGTAGTCCGCAAAACAGTCATTTCTGGCAATACAGTGCGGGGTTCGACATTGGTTGGGAACTGGACTTCTGGGGGCGCTTCAGTCGCGCCATTGAATCATCCGATGCCAGTTACTTCGCCGCCCAGGCCAATTTCGAAGACGGGCTGGTTCTGCTACGCGCCCAACTGGCCAGTACTTACTTTTCGCTGCGTACCACCGAAGCACGTTTGCGCGTGGCCAAGGAAAACGCCAAACAGCAAAAGCGTAACTTCGAGATAACCGAGAAGCTGTTCAAGAGCGGCCAGAATGCAGAGCTCGACCTGCAACAAGCCAGAACCCAATACCTGGGCACCCTCAGTACCATCCCCAACTTCGAGGATCAGGTTCTGCGTACCCGTAATTCGTTGGCGGTACTGATTGGACGGCCGCCCGGCGCTCTGCCGCAACTGGTCGAAAATGAAGGATGGATTCCGCTGGTGGACCGTACCGTGCTGCAGGATGTACCGGCCAACCTGCTGCTGCGCAGGCCCGACGTGCGTGCCGCAGAACTCAATGTCGCGGCCCAGTCGGCCCTGATCGGCGTGGCCGAAACCGATTTCTATCCGTCGCTGACCTTGCTGGGCAGCATCGTTTGGACGACTGATACGCTCAATGGCACCCCCAGGAGTCTGGACCTGATCGGTGGCCCGAGTCTGCGCTGGAATCTGTTCGACCACGGCCAGATCAGTAACAACGTGCGCGTGCAGGATGCGCGGTTGCAGCAACTGATCGAAGGGTACCGCGAAAAAGTGCGCCAAGCGGCACGCGAGGCAGATGACGCAGCCAATGGACTGATCAAGTCCCTGGAGCGCGAAGCAATCCTGCGTGAGGCCGAAGTCGCCGCCAAGCGATCACTGGTGCTGGCCAACGCCCTGTATCGGGAAGGGTACTCGGACTTCCAGCGGGTGCTCGACTCGCAACGCGCACTGCTGGAGCAACAGGACAATTACCTGGTCAGCCGAAGCAATGCCGTCAGCAATGTGATTGCCCTATACAAAGCGTTGGGCGGCGGTTGGTACAGCGTCCAACCGAAAGTCGCCCCGGCCACCCGCCAGCAAATGGAAGGGCGCACGGACTGGGGCAACTTGCTGGATGAGCCTTCAGCAGCGGAACCGAAAAAGGTCAACAATCATGAGTGAAGCCGCGCAGTCTTCCACCGATGCCTCTTCCCCCGAGGCGCCAGAACCGCCAGTTGAATCCGGCTCAAAAGGCATCAAGTGGGTATTGATCTTGATCACACTGAGTCTGGTCTGGTACTTGTTGGCGGACCGCTTCACGCCTTATACGCAACAGGCTCGAGTCGGTGCTTTTGTGATACCGGTGGCTGCGGAAGTGGCTGGTCGAGTCATCCGCGTCAACGTGCGTAACAATCAGGACGTCAAGGCGGGAGACGTGCTGTTCGAAGTGGATCCTCAGCCATATCAGATTGCCGTCGACCGTGCGCATGCAGATCTTGAGTCCACCCGTCGACAGATCGGTGCCAGCACCGCTGGCATAGCCGCGGCACAAGCCAATTTGCGAGCGGCCCAGGCGAATGAACTCAAGGCGCGGCAGGACAACCAGCGGCTCGAGGGTTTGTACCGCGAAGACCCAGGCACCATTTCCGTACGCTTGCTCGAAGTATCGCGCGCCAACTACCAACAAGCGCTCAGCCAGGTCGCCGCCGCCCGTGCCGAGGTCCAGCGCGCGCGCGAGCAAGAAGGTGGCAGTGCGGAAAACAACGCTTTGCTGCGCAGCGCCGCCACCGCGTTGTCGAAAGCTGAACTCGACCTGGCTAATACACAGATTCGCGCACGTTCGGCAGGTTTGATCACCGATCTACGCACCGACGCGGGGCAGTTCGCAGCCATCGGCAGCCCAGTCATGACCCTGATCGCCATCCATGATGTGTGGATCAGCGCAGACATGACCGAAAACAACCTCGGTCTGGTCAAGCCCCAGACACCGGTGGCGATCGTCCTGGATGCATTGCCAGGCGAAGTGTTCGACGGGCGTGTACGCAGTGTCGGCTACGGCGTCAGCGTGGGTCCGACGACAGCGCCCGGTACATTGCCAACTGTGCAGAACAGCCGGGACTGGCTTCGTCCGGCACAGCGTTTTCCGGTGATCATCGAATTTTCCGAGGATTCAATGGCCAGGCTGCGTGACACTCGCGCGATACGTGCCGGTGGCCAAGCCGAGGTCATGGCTTTCCCCTCTCAAGGCAACCCGCTGAATCCACTGGGCCGCATATTTCTGAGGCTGATGAGTTGGCTGTCTTATGTCTACTAAGCGGACGCCGAGGACTCAGCGGGCGTTGCGCCTGGCTACAGGCACCGCGCTGAGCCTTGCGGTCAGCTTCGGCGTAGCCTTGCCGATTCCCTTTATCGCGCCCGTGCTTGCGGTACTTTTGATTTCCACCCTCAATCGTCCGTTGCAACTCAAGGCTGGACTGACACTGGCCCTGGTCGCGATGTTGACCACCGGTGTAGGCCTATTGCTTATCCCAATCCTGCGCTACTACCCGTTCAGCGGCGTTCTCCTGGTCGGCGTGAGCCTGTTCCTGGTTTTTCGATTGGGTCTGCGTGGCGGCAATAACCTGATCGTCACGTTTCTGGTGATCGGCCTGACCATGATCTCCTCAGCTGGCTTCGTCGATTTTGACTTGGCGATGATGATCATCGGTGCATTGGTTAAAGGCTTGATCCTCGCTGTCATCGTGCTGGCGATAAGTCATTGGCTGTTTCCCGAGTCAGCCAATACTCCGTCACCATCCGCGGCCCCGGCCTTGCGGGCGGAAGACGTTGACAGGGTTGCGCTACGGGCAGCGCTGATTGTATTGCCGGCGTTTCTGGTGGCCCTGATTGATCCGGCCACTTACCTGCCCATTGTCTTGAAAGCGGTCAGTCTGGGTCAGCAGAGCTCCACAACGACGTCGCGTAATGCCGCTCGAGAATTGATTGGCTCGACCTTGTTGGGAGGCCTGCTGGCGGTGTTGTTCTGGTGTGCACTGAGTCTCTTTGTACACCTATGGATGTTCTTCCTTTGGATGCTGCTGTTCGGCCTCGTGCTGGCGCGCAAGCTATATGGGATAAGCCCTACACGGTTAAGCCCGGGGTTCTGGCTCAACAGCCTGATCACCTTGATTATTCTGCTGGGCCAGTCGGTTCAAGACAGCATTGCAGGCAAGGACGTCTACACGGCGTTTGCCGTACGCATGGGACTGTTCATTCTCGTGACGCTGTACGCCTGCCTGATGGTTCATATTCTGGATCAGCGACAACCAAGACGAGCTCAAGAATTAATCTGATGGATAGACCGCTTCATGGGCAATCCTTGCGATGAAATCCTCAGAAATCATGGCAAGGGGTGGCAAAAGCGTTTACTCACTTTGGGGCGATGCAGACTGCCGGTCGTGAAAGTCCACTATCGACTCATACTGTTTTAAACCGCAGGTCTTGAACTGCTCGGCGGTGTTTTCACACAGCCTGGACCCCTTGCTGCCGGTTGTGACAGGCAGCAAGGGGCCAATCTCTCTCGTCCGCTGCGTCGGCAGCCGTGGCAGCACATCTATGAGATAGGTATACGGATCATGCCCATGCATGCGTGCTTAGATATCCAGGCAAATTTTGCCGAAATGCCGGTTGGTTTCCTGATACTTGAACGCTTCGACAATCTCGCTCATAGGGAAATGACGATCAATAATCGGGCGCATGCCATTAGCATTGATGGCTCGGATCATGTCCTGCTGCTGGCTGCGGCTACCCACCAATACACCCTGCAGACGCACTTGCTTGATCAGTGCCGGTACAAAATTCATTGCACCGCTTACGCCACTCAATATGCCGATGACGGAGATGTGACCAGCAACCCGAATTGCACTCATCGATTGCTCAAGCGTCGCAGGGCCGCCGACTTCGATGATGTGGTCAACACCACGGCCACCCGTTAGCGCGCGTGCAGTTTCGCCCCAGTTGAGGTCTTTGCGGTAATTGATCACATGATCAGCGCCTAGCGCTTTCAGACGTTCAAGTTTTTCGTCGCTTGAAGAGGTCGCAATAACGGTAGCGCCGGCCATTTTAGCGAACTGCAGGGCGAAAATTGAAACGCCACCAGTGCCTTGGACGAGCACGGTGTCGCCCGGCTTGAGTGAGTCATCGGCCATCAGGGCGCGCCATGCAGTCAGGCCAGCGGTGGTAAGCGTCGACGCTTCAGCATGGCTGTAGCCAATAGGCGCGAGGGTGAACGATGTGGCGTTGGCCGTTACTTGCTCACGAGCGTAGCCGTCAATGCCATCACCTGGCACGCTGACAAAGCCTTCAACCAGTGGCGTACCGTTGATCCATTCCGGGAAGAAGGTGCTGACGACCGAGTCACCTACCTTGAATTCAGAGCAATGACTTCACCTGCACCATCGGCCATGGGGATGCGTTTTTCGCTAGGGCCCCACATACCGCTGACCACCGCGAAGTCGTGGTAGTTGAGCGAGTTTGCATGAAGACGTACGGTGATTTCGCCACGCGCTGCGGCTCGGACTTCGCTGCTGCCAACCACAACCTTTTCATAGCCGCCACCGGGTTCAACGAAGATAGTTTTGCTGCTCATAGGGGTTCCCTCATGTTTTCTCATTACGCGAAATAACGAAATGAATGTTTAAAAATTACAATTCGATGATCAGCCTAGCCGCAAAGTCATTAATCGCCTGCTCATTGCGCCGGTAGTAAGTCCATTTTCCGATGCGGGTGGTCAGCACGAAGCCTGCACGTTGCAAGATAGCTAAATGTGCAGACGCAGTAGAAGGTGAAAGCCCGGCCTTGTGCTGCAAATGGGTGACGCACACGCCTATCGCAGGATCGCCATGATCCTGAGGGGGGAAATTACTGAGTGGGTCTTTGAGCCACTCCATCATTTGCATGCGAGTGTCATTGCCCAGGGCTTTGAGCTGTTCGAGTATCATGGGCGGCAATGTTACGCTTTTTTACGAAATGTTCAACAAGTCATCTATGGCCCAGCGCAAAGGGTTGAAATCAAAAAACGCATCCAGCTGAATTGACCCCGCTATTTGTAGACGCATTGAATGACTGCTTGGACTACCCCGCTCCGGTAGACATCCCCGGTCTATGCCTGAACGACTGCTTCTAGCCGCAAGCCGCCTCTCGCAATCAACGGTTCTCGCTGTTTTTCACTCGCAGTTTGAGCAGAGTGACAGTGAGACGAAATAGAACAAACCCGACACAAGATACCGGGTTTGTTTCATTAGCAGGATGCTCACCTACTATCGCGGATCCACGTTTTCCAGCACCCGGTTCGCCAGCATCGCACTCAGTTCGATCAGTTGCTGAATGCCGAGGGCAGCGTGACGTCGTGAACCATCCAGCTCGAAGCCAGGTCGCTAACCATTGCATCGGCTGAGGCCAGGGTCTCGCTAAGCAACGAACCATGCTCCGAGGAACGCGTACATTTTCGTGGCGAAAGCTTGACCACGCTCGGAGACGCTGCGGTCGTAAGCCGGATGACCTCCGTTCAGAAATGGCCTGTCGACTGACTAGGCCTGGACAGTTACGCTGACGTTTTTCACCGGCACGGATGAACTTATGCCAGAGGTTTACCAAGGAAGCTGCCTGTGCGCAGCCGTCAGTTATGAACTGCTCGCCCCACCGAAAGCAGTGAGTCATTGTTATTGCAGTCAGTGTCGCAAAAGTCACGGAGCAGCGTTTGCTTCCTACGGCAGCGTTCCGCGTAACGCGCTTCGAATACTCAGTGGCGCCACCAGCATCAAAACCTATGCATCTTCACGGACGGTATTACGAGAGTTCTGCGTGCAGTGCGGTTCGACGCTGTTCTGGTCACGTTCTCAAGGGGAGTTTGCCAGCTGGGTTTCGGTAGCACTGGGTACCCTCGATACGCCTTTTCTGCCCCAAAAGCAGAAACACGTTCATTTCGATAGCGCAGCTCCTTGGTACACACTGTCGCAGGAACGCTTGGGCAGCCAGTAAAGTCATCAATATCGATATGTCTCACGCTGAGCAAAGGTGAGAGGGTTGCCGCTTTTGCTTGGCCGGGATACGCCAAGCGCTCCGATTCAACTTTGGGTTTCTACGATCCTGAGCCAAGGCCAGCGAGCCTGATAACTTTTCGCCTTCTGATCGAACAGATCTGGCTTGGGATTCTTTGGGTTGATGCGAAGGAGTCCTTGCTCAGTGTCGGCTAGGCCGTTGGGGGCATAAACTTCGCCGGTTTCTATATCCAAACCAATGCAGGTACCCGAAACTAGGTAGCGATCAACTCCGTCTTTAGCCGACTGAAGCTGGGGATAGTCCCATACCGTTAAAGCAACGACGAACAAAAGGGGCGCCGCTGCCAGAGGGCATGAAACAGTGGGCGGCTGCGTTGATGAGTTTGAAGTTCGATAGGGGTAAGAAATGGCGAGTCAACCAGACCCCGAGTCATGCATGTTGCGCCATGAGGTGCAGGGGGAAGCGTCAACAGGGGAAACCTATGGGCCAGGAAATGAGCCGGGTAATCAGGAGTCCGGGATGCCGATGCTGTTATCCGAGTTACTGAGAAGGCGAATACGACCGTAGTACCTGAGAAACCATGGAACAACGGGCCTAGTCCTGTGAAGACGGTTTTTCATCCTGAAGGGTGCCCACCAGGGGCACCGTTTCAGTTCTATCGCAAGACGCCGACTCAAGCCAAGTCTTCAGGCTGCATGGTCAAAATGATTTTCCCGACGTTCTTGCAAGATTCCATCCGGCGATGTGCATCGGCGGCCCGTGATAACGGGAACGTGCTGTCAACGACAGGCTCGAGGCTTGCAGCACCATCGAAGCGATCAAGCCAATGCTCACGGAATCGCTTGATCATGTCGTGCTTCTCCGGCTGCGTGCGGGACTTCATGACCGTGCCAATGATTTGCAAGTGACGGTAGAGGATATGCTCCAGCTCTATAGTTACTTTGCCGCCACCGCCGAGGATGCCAACCTGAATCAGGCGGCCGCCATGCGCAAGGGACGCGACGTTGCGTGCGAAGTAGGGCTCGCCGACGAAGTCGATGACGATATCGACGCCTCGACCGTTGGTTTTATCGGCAATGACTTCGGCGAAGTCCTGTGTCTTGTAGTCAATCGCGACATCTGCCCCCAAGTGCTCGACGCGAGACAACTTGCTGCCTTCAGTTGTCGCATACACCGTGGCGCCTGTGGCGTAAGCCAACTGCACGGCGGCAGACCCAACGCCTCCAGCAGCAGCGTGAATCAGCACCGAGTCGCTGGCCTTGAGCCGAGCCAGATGCATCATCGCTTCATGGGCAGTGACGAAGACCTCCGGAATTGCTGCCGCGCGCACATAGTCCAGCTGGGCAGGGATGTGCATGGCCATGCGGTAGTCGATTCGAGCCAGTTCGGCATAGGCGCCGCCTCCAACAACGCCCATCACTCGATCACCCACCTCAAATCCGATCACCTCACTGCCTGCATCGATCACCTCTCCGGCGATCTCCAGCCCGATGATCAGGGAGTCACCGAAATTAGGATGGCCATAGCCACCCGTTCGATGAGTCAGATCCGCACGGTTTACCCCCGCGGCATAGACACGCACTAGCAGGTCGGTAGGACGCACTTCAGGAGTGGCAACCTCTGCGAGTTCCAGAACGTCTGCGGTACCAAATTCTCTGATGTTGATGGCTTTCATGCTTGGTTGTTCTCCGATTCGGTAAACGTGGCGTTGGCGATAGCAGACGCGGTAATGGCGCCCGGGAATCCCACGTAGAAAGCCAGGTGCGTGATCGCCGCTGCAATTTCGTCATGGTTAACGCCATTGCCCACCGCCCGGCGTAAATGAGCGGGCAATTCTTCCGAGTGGCCCCCGGCGATCAATGCGGCCACGGTGATCAGGCTGCGGTCGCGGGGGGACAATGCCGGATCGCTCCAGATCTGCGGATAAAGCGTTGAGTCGACGAACTGCGACAACTTGGGCGTGAATGCGCGCGCCGCTTCGCGGGGACTGCTGAAATTGATCTTGGACATGGGAATTACCCTTAAACCTGGCTGATGAATTTGTGGGTCAGATAGTGCTCGATGCCTTCAATGCCGCCCTCCGAGCCATGACCGCTTTCTTTCATGCCGCCGAACGGAAGCTCGGTGGCGACGATGCGGTATTGGTTGATCCCGATCATTCCGGCCTCCAATCCGTCAGCGACGTCAATGGCGGTTCGCGCACTGGATGTGAATGCGTACGCTGAGAGCCCGTAGGGCAGGCGGTTCGCTTCTTTCAGTCCATCCGCCAATTCATCGAACGGCATCAGCACTGCGATCGGGCCAAAGGGTTCTTCGTGCATGACTCGGGCGTTCAGCGGCACATCCGCCAGAACGGTGGGCTGGAAGAAGAAGCCTTCACGTGACAAGGCTTCGCCCCCGACCAATACCCGAGCACCTTTCTCGACGGCATCGGCCACCAGTTCTTCCATCTTTGCCAATTGCCTTGGGTTGGCCAAAGGGCCCACTTGAGTGTCTGGATGCAGGCCATCACCGATTCTCAGGGCTTTGGTTGCAGCGACAAAATGATCGACAAAAGCTTGATAGGCACCGCGCTGGATCAGAAAACGAGTGGATGAAATGCACACCTGTCCGGTCCCGCGAAACCGATTCGCGACACCTTCGGTTGCAGCCTTTTCAATATCTGCATCTGCGAATACGAGCACGGGGCCGTGCCCACCCAACTCAAGGGTGATGGGCTTAACGCCTTCGGCAGCTCGGGCAGATAGCAGGCGACCGATGGGCACTGAGCCGGTAAAGGTGACTTTGCGAATGATCGGTGAGGCGATCAGATGGCTGGACACTTGATCCGGTACGCCGAAGACCACCTGCAGCACCCCTTTGGGCAAGCCTGCGTCGTCGAGCGCACGAGCCAGGGCCAGCGCTGTGGAAGGACTTTCTTCACCTGGCTTGAGGATAACGCTGCACCCGGCGGCCAAGGCTGCCGAGAGCTTGCGGGCTGGAGTAATGGCCGGGAAGTTCCAGGGTGTGAACGCTGCCACTGGGCCGATGGCCTGGCGTTTGACCAGTTGCAGTACGCCAGGACGGTTGGCCGGTACCACGCGGCCATCAATACGCCGGGCACTCTCGGCGAACCACTCGAAGTATTCCGCCGCACGTATCACTTCATCCATGCTTTCGCCCAGCGGCTTGCCTTCTTCCAGTGTCATTTGCGCGGCGATATGCGGTGCTCGTTCAATGATCAGGTCGGCCGCCCGCTTGAGGATTTTTGCGCGTTTGTCAGGTACGGTCTGGCGCCATTGTTCGAAGCTCAGTCGAGCCACCTCAAGGGCGTTATCAAGGTCACCTGCGGTGGCGAGGGGGACGCGCCCGATCATCCGTCCGGTTGCCGGGTTAACGACAGCAGCAGTGTCGCGCCCTTGGTCACTGATCCATTCACCACCGATGAAAAGATAAAGCGGGTCGTAGGGAGTGTTCATGATGTGGCCTTCATTTGGTTGTCAGGGTTTGGTATGACGCTCGGCGCCTGAGTGGCTTTGCCGCAGGCCTGTTGAGGCGGCCTGTGCAACCAAGTCTATGGAAGGCGACACCGTTGATTTAGTCGGCCCAGAGGGAATCATTGTTGTCAGCAGAGGTAATATCGAGCATCGGGCCGAGCGTGTAGCATCATGGAAAAATGCGTGTTTTCACGGGTATGCGTCAGATCTGAAGGAAGGTCGCAATGGATAAGCTTTCGAACATGTCGGTCTACATAAAGGTTGTCGAGATGGGCAGTTTCACTGCCGTGGCAAATCATCTGGACTCCACAGTAGGTAACGTATCGCGTGCTGTTTCTGCGCTCGAAAACGTGCTCGATGCGCGTCTGTTGCAACGCTCGACCCGGCGCCTGTCGGTCACTGATGCGGGGCGGCGGTTCTATGAGCGGTGCACGAAAATTCTGGCTGATCTTGAGAGTGCGGAAGCCGAAGCAAGCAACGCGGCCTTGCAGCCCAGGGGAACACTCCGTGTGCATTGTGTACCCGGACTGGCTCGGCATCTGGTCACGGGAGCCGTGCTGGAGTACCGCAAACATTTTCCGGATGTCACTGTGGATCTATTGCTTTCCCAGCGCATGCCTAACCTGCTTGAAGACCAGCTCGATGTCTCGATTCTGATTGCCCGAACGCTGCCTGATTCGGCGTATGTCAGCCAAAAGATCGGTGTCAGCCATTGCGTTCTGGTGGCGTCACCAGACTATCTGGCTCGACATGCGCCGCCCGTGACGCCGAAGGATCTCGATGATCACCAGTGTCTGCTGCTGGGCACCGTGGACTATGTCAGGGATGAGTGGCAACTGAAGAGCAAGGCGGGCGACGCGACATTTGTCCCTGCCGGGCCAAGTTTCAGCGTGAACGATATGGATGCGATGGCGGTGGCTATTCGGGAGGGGGCTGGAATTGGGTTGCTGGCCGGGTTTACGGCCGTCGAGGATTTGCGCTCCGGGAAGCTGGTGCGGGTTCTGCCTGACTTCCATACGTATGAGCGCAACGTCTATGCCATCTACAACTCACGACAGTTTGTCGATGCAAAAATCACCCGCTTCATCGACACGTTAAAGGATCGGGTTGGTCGTCAATTGGCAGCCACCGCTCAGGAGCTCATCCATTGAAATATCGCGAGTCATAAGTATTTTCACCTCGACAAGACAACTTTCGAGCAACTCGCCTAAGCGCAAGGATATGTAGCCCCCCAAAAACCACCACCGGTAGCATCGGCTGGCCAATACCCAATAGTGAATTAAGCTATGAGGGCTGACCGCCTCCCGGCTCAAGTCGCTTTCAGGACACGTTAAGTCGTCTGTGTGCAATCGCCGGCCCCCGGGAGTGGCAAGCTGTAACGATGCCCCGGACCTGGTGCGCCTAGACACTTGGCCGGAGAGCGAGAATGGTGACTGGATCAGCCACGCGTCCGTGACGTGGCCCGGCACCGCAGCCAAGACTCCGGACGGTCGTCGCGTTGCGGCGGTATCGTTCGAGATGCCGAGGTACGTTTATGCCTGATGAGACGCTTCACCTGCCTCTGATTCATAGCGTGTTGCAGCGCGAAAAGGACACTCCCGGTGCCTTGCTGCCGATTCTCCACGCCATCCAGGAAGGCTGCGGGTACGTTCCCGACGCCGCCGTCCCGGAGATTGCCCATGCCTTGAACCTCAGCCAGGCTGAAGTGCGCGGCGTAATCAGCTTCTACCACGACTTCCGTACCTCGCCGCCGGCGCGCCACACGCTACGTCTGTGCCGGGCCGAGTCCTGTCAGAGCATGGGGGCCGAAGGTCTGGCTGCGCAGTTGCGTGAGCAATTGGCGCTGGATGACCATGGCACCAGTGCCGATGGCAGCATCAGCCTGCGTCCCGTCTATTGCCTGGGTGCCTGCGTCTGTTCACCTGCTCTGGAACTAGACGGCGAGCTGCATGCACGGTTAACCCCCGAGCGCTTGCGCGAGCTGGTGAAGGGTTGTCTGGAGGAGGGCGCATGCTGAAGCTCTGTATCCCCCGTGATTCAGTGGCCCGTGCCGTGGGGGCGGACAAGGTCGCCGTGGCGCTGGTGAGTGAAGCCGAGCGTCGACAACTGCCGCTTGAACTGCGCCGCACCAGCTCCCGTGGGCTCTATTGGTTGGAGCCAATGCTGGAGCTTGAAACCGCCGAGGGCCGGCTGGGCTTTGGCCCGATCACGCCGCAAGACGTGCCGAGCCTGCTTGATGCCCTTGCAGGAGATCCCGCCAGTCATCCGTTGGCCTTGGGGCTGGTCGAGGAAATCCCGTACCTCAAAAGCCAGCAGCGTCTGCTGTTTGCGCGTGCCGGCATCACTCAACCGCTGTCCCTGGACGATTACCGTGCCCAAGGTGGTTTTCTCGGGCTTGCGCGGGCGATCCAGATGGACGGCGCCGACGTGGTCGCCAGCGTGCTCGATTCCGGCCTGCGCGGCCGCGGTGGCGCGGCGTTCCCGGCGGGCATCAAGTGGCGCACCGTTCGAGATGCGGTAGGCGCACAGAAGTATGTGGTGTGTAACGCCGATGAGGGCGACTCCGGCACGTTTGCCGACCGCATGCTGATGGAGGGCGATCCGTTCCTTTTGATCGAAGGCATGATTATCGCGGGCATCGCTGTCGGCGCGACCATGGGCTACATCTATGTGCGTTCGGAATACCCGGACGCGGTAGCCACCCTCAATGCCGCCCTGGGCATCGCTCGCCAGGCAGGTTATCTGGGGACGAACGTGGGCGGCAGCGGTCGCGCGTTCGAGCTGGAAGTCCGGGTGGGCGCGGGGGCCTACATCTGTGGTGAGGAAACCGCCTTGCTGGAATCGCTGGAGGGCAAGCGCGGCACCGTTCGCGCCAAACCGCCATTGCCGGCGCTGCAAGGTTTGTTCGGGCTGCCGACACTGGTCCACAACGTGCTGACCCTGGCCTCGGTGCCCGTGATCCTGGAGAAGGGCGCACAGTTTTACCGTGATTTCGGCATGGGCCGTTCCTTGGGCACGATGCCTTTTCAACTGGCGGGCAACATCCGTCACGGCGGCCTGGTAGAGCGCGCCTTCGGTTTGAGCCTGCGTGAGCTGGTGGAAGGTTATGGGGGCGGTACCGCCAGTGGGCGGCCGCTCAAGGCCGCGCAAGTGGGCGGGCCGTTGGGTGCCTGGGTGCCGCCTTCGCAGTTCGACACGCCGCTGGACTACGAGGCATTCGCCGCCATGGGCGCCATGCTCGGCCACGGTGGTGTGGTGGTTGCCGACGACAGCCTGGACATGGCCCGGATGGCCCGTTTTGCCTTGCAGTTCTGCGCCGAGGAATCCTGCGGCAAGTGCACGCCGTGCCGGATCGGTTCCACCCGTGGCGTGGAAGTGGTGGACCGCTTGATCGCCAGCACCGATGCCGCTGCGCGCCAGGAGCAGGCACGGCTGCTGCAAGACCTTTGCGACACCATGCAGTACGGCTCGCTCTGCGCCCTGGGTGGGATGACTTCCTTTCCCGTCGGCAGCGCCCTCAAGCATTTTCCCGCCGACTTCGGTCTGGCGACCACGGAGGCCGACCAATGATCAATATCTTCGACCCAAGCAGCGATATCGACCTCGGCACCCCGGCGCGTGAAAGCGACGTGCAGGTCAGCCTGACCATTGATGGCCGCGAAATCAGCGTCGCCTCTGGCACCTCGGTGATGCGCGCGGCGGCCATGCTCGGCACCACCATTCCAAAACTCTGCGCCACCGACAGCCTGGAAGCCTTCGGCTCCTGCCGCATGTGCCTGGTGGAGATCGACGGTATGCGCGGCTACCCGGCCTCCTGCACCACGCCGGTGACACAAGGCATGGTGGTGCGCACCCAAACGTCCAGACTGGCCGATCTGCGGCGCAACGTGATGGAAATGTACATTTCCGATCACCCGCTGGACTGCCTGACGTGCGCCGCCAACGGCAACTGTGAATTGCAGACGGTGGCGGGGCAGGTGGGCCTGCGCGAGGTGCGCTACGGCTACGAGGGTGCCAATCACCTGGCCGAAGCCAAGGACGTCTCCAACCCTTATTTCGAGTATGACCCGAGCAAATGCATCGTCTGTAACCGTTGTGTGCGCGCCTGTGAGGAAATCCAGGGCACGTTTGCCCTGACCATCACCGGACGCGGCTTCGATTCCCGCGTGGCAGCGGCCGGCGGTGACAACTTCCTCGACTCCGAATGCGTCTCCTGCGGCGCCTGTGTCCAGGCCTGCCCGACGGCGACCCTGATCGACAAGAGCGTTGTGGAGATTGGCCAGCCGGAGCGCAGCGTCATCACCACCTGTGCCTATTGCGGTGTAGGCTGCTCCTTCCGCGCCGAAATGAAAGGCGAGCAACTGGTGCGCATGGTCCCGGACAAGAACGGCCAGGCCAACCATGGGCACTCCTGCGTCAAGGGCCGTTTCGCCTGGGGTTACGCCACCCACCCAGACCGCATCACCAAACCGATGATCCGCAAGCACATCAGCGACCCATGGCAGGAAGTCAGCTGGGAAGAGGCGGTCAACTACGCGGCCAGCGAATTACGGCGTATCCAGCTCAAATACGGGCGCGACTCCATCGGTGGCATCACCTCCAGCCGCTGCACCAACGAAGAAACCTACCTGGTGCAGAAACTGGTGCGCACCGCTTTCGGCAACAACAACGTCGACACGTGCGCCCGGGTCTGCCATTCGCCCACCGGTTATGGCCTCAAGCAGACCTTGGGCGAATCCGCCGGCACCCAGAATTTCGACTCGGTGATGAAGGCCGACGTGATCCTGGTGATGGGTGCCAACCCCACCGACGCTCACCCGGTGTTCGGCTCCCAGCTCAAGCGTCGCTTGCGCCAGGGCGCACGGCTGATCGTCATCGACCCGCGTCGTATCGATCTGGTGGACTCCCCCCATGCCCGTGCCGAACTGCACTTGCAACTGCGTCCGGGGACCAACGTGGCCATGCTCAATGCGCTGGCCCATGTGATTGTCACTGAGGGGCTGGTCAACCAACCTTTCGTCGAGGAGCGCTGTGAGGCAGCGGATTTCACCCGGTGGCGCGAGTTCGTCAGCCAGCCGGACAACTCGCCCGAAGTCCTCGGACCGGTGTGTGGCGTGCCCGCCGAGCAGATCCGCGCCGCCGCGCGGCTTTACGCCAGCGTGGACAATGCCGCTATCTACTACGGCCTCGGTGTCACCGAACACAGTCAGGGCAGCACCTCGGTGATGGGTATCGCCAACCTGGCCATGGTCACCGGCAATATTGGCCGCGAAGGGGTCGGGGTGAATCCGCTGCGCGGGCAGAACAACGTCCAGGGTTCCTGCGACATGGGCTCTTTCCCCCACGAGCTGCCGGGCTATCGGCACATTTCCAACGAGACGGTACGCGCCCAGTTCGAACAGGCCTGGAACGTGACGCTGCAACCTGATCCAGGGCTGCGCATTCCCAATATGTTCGAAGCGGCCCTGGACGGGACCTTCAAGGCGCTTTACTGCCAGGGCGAGGATATCGCCCAGAGCGACCCGAACACCCAGCACGTGACCGCGGCCCTGTCGGCCATGGAATGCGTGGTGGTGCAGGATATCTTCCTCAACGAGACGGCCAAGTTCGCCCATGTGTTCCTGCCGGGCAGCTCGTTCCTTGAGAAGGACGGCACCTTCACCAACGCCGAGCGCCGCATTTCCCGGGTGCGCAAGGTGATGGAACCGCTGGCCGGTAAGGCCGACTGGGAAGCCACCGTGGCCCTGGCCGATGCCTTGGGCTACAAGATGCACTACAACCATCCTTCGCAGATCATGGACGAGATCGCTCGCCTGACCCCTACCTTCAGCCGCGTCAGCTACGCCGAACTGGATCGTCACGGCAGCCTGCAATGGCCGTGCAACGACGCCGCGCCCGACGGCACGCCGACCATGCACATCGAGCAGTTCGTGCGTGGCAAGGGACGCTTCATGCTCACCGGCTATGTACCCACCGAGGAGAAGGTCAACAGCCGTTATCCGTTGCTACTGACCACCGGGCGGATCCTTAGCCAGTACAACGTCGGCGCCCAGACCCGACGCACCGACAACGTGGCCTGGCACGAGGAAGACCGGCTGGAAATTCATCCGACTGACGCCGAAAACCGCGGCATCGTCGAGGGTGACTGGGTCGGTATCGGCAGTCGCGCCGGGCAGACCGTGCTGCGTGCGAAAGTCACCGAGCGGGTGGCGCCAGGGGTGGTCTACACCACCTTCCACTTCCCCGAATCGGGCGCCAACGTCATCACCACCGACAACTCCGACTGGGCCACCAACTGCCCGGAATACAAAGTGACGGCGGTCGAGATCGTGCGGGTCAGCCAGCCTTCCGAATGGCAGAAGCGCTACCAGGCCTTCAGTGATGAACAGGGACGTCTGCTCAGAGAGCGTCGCCATGCCGAGAAAGCCGAGGTGCGGCGATGAGTTCCGAAAGCCTGATCAAGATGGCCAACCAGATCGCGCAGTACTTCGCCAGTGAACCGGATCACGCACAGGCGGTGAACGGCGTGCGCCAACACATGAAGAACTTCTGGACGCCGGCCATGCGTCGCCAGCTGAGTGCTTGGCAAACCGAGCATCCAGGCGCAGTACTGCATCCTTTGGTGCTGGCGGCACTGACGGAAACGACAGAGGGGGCGGTCTAGCGGGGCCTGCGATGGCGGGAACGGGCACAGCCCTGGCCGGTTCATCGTCGAAGACGTATGACAAAACCGATCAGGGCTGTGGTCAACTCAGGGATCTGTCAGTTGACAGTGATGTAGGGGTCCCAGCTGTAGTTCGGACCAATCTGGTTCAGGTTCCGGTCCAGCAGAACGAAGGTAACGGTGTACCAGAGTTTTCCTGCGTTCAGGGCCGTGGACTGCCAGAAGGTGTAGGTCACGTCAGTTTTGGCGATGCCGTGGGGGGCGCCCTTGTCCAGGTACGGCACCGGGATATTCGGGATGTTGTAGGAGATCGGGGTCGACATGGAACCTGGGTAATCACCGCCCTGGTGAGGATTGCCTTGCTGGACGTTGGTGATCAGTGCGACGCGGTCGAAGTTGCGCGACAGGGTCGTTGCGCGCCAGCGGATGTTGTCGCCGGGGTTCACGTCGATCCACAACTCGTCGCCACCTTCGCCGGTGTTGCCGCTGGCTTGCTTGTCGACCGCATCGCGGCTCACCAGCATGGCCACTGCGCCGCCGACATCGCCAGGATGGGCGATCAGGTAATCGGCATCAATCGTGACAAGCACATCAATTGTTTGGGTCGCTCCAGACATTTTGTTGCTCCTTGATCGTAGTGACATCGACGACCGCGCCCTCAAAGGGCGTCCGGGCCACCCGGTCCCTGGGTGCGGTCTCGGGGGGAACGATAGAAGACGGCTTTATGGAGTCAAATTTCGATTTCTTGACGCTGAAAAAGCGCAGCGAAGCGCGACGGCGGCATGTCCTTGATTCGGTTCCGAACCGGACATTTTCGTAAGATGCATCGGGTGAAATTCTGGCGGCATGCGTAGGTGAAGGCGCACAGCGCATGTCTGTCTTTGCCTTCAATGCCGCCACGGACACGCCGCAGGAATTGGTCAGCCGCCGTGCTCGGTCCTGCGGCTGCTGACTTCCGCCGGTACGTCATCCCCGGCCATGCGTTTGCGAAACAACGCGGCGCGGGCCAGCAACAGGGTGGTCACCGGTACCGTGATGGACAGCAGGATCGGTATCAGCCAGGCATGCAGAACCGGCGCGGACTTGAGCGCTGAAAAATAGATGATCGAGGCCAGCGCCACGCACCAGGCGCCCAATGTTGAAGCCAGGGCCGGCGGGTGCATGCGCTGGAAATAATCCTTCAAACGCACCAGACCGATCGCTCCGGCCAGGGCGAACAGGCTGCTGAGCACCAGCAGGATCGCCACGGGAATTTCGACCCACATCGACAGTTCGCCGCTCATTCAATCACCTCGCCGCGCAACAGGAACTTGGCCAGGGCGAACGAGCCGACAAAGCCGAACAGGGCGATCATCAGCGCCGCCTCGAAATAGGTGTCACTGGCGTAACGAATGCCCAGCACCAGCATCATCAGCATCGCCACGATGTACAGATAGTCCAGGGCCAGTACCCGGTCTTGCGCTGACGGTCCCTTGAACAGGCGCAGCAAGGTCAGCACCATCGTCAGGGAGAACAGGAACAGGCTCAACAGGATCGCGTTGGACAGCAATGGGCTCATTCGAAAATCTCCATCAGCGGCCGCTCGAAGGTGGTCTTGAAGTGCGTAATGAATGCCGCTTCGTCTTCCAGATCGAACACGTGCAGCAGCAGGACGCTGCGATCCAGGGCCAGTTCCGACCAGACCGTGCCGGGAATCACTGTGGTGATCATCGACAGCGCCGCCAGGCCATTGGCATCGTGCAGGTCCAGCGGCACCTTGATGAACCGCGAGCGAGGTGGGTGGTGTCCAGCGTTGATCACATTCCAGGCCACGGCCAGATTGGACACCAGCACTTCGCGACCCACCAGCAGGAACAACCGCAGCACTGCCCAGGGCCGCCGAATATGGATGGGCCTGGGGCGCAACGGGCGCATCATTAAAGGTGCCAGCACGCCCAGTGCCGCTCCCAGCAGCAGATGCCCTGCACTGAGGGACAGGTTCAACAGCAGCCAGAGCAACCAGAGTGCCAGGGACAACCACGGAGCAGGAAACAGACGTTTCATGGTTGCACCTCTGTCAGTGTGCTGTCCGCTTTCGGGCCGGGGACGGGGCGGGTAGCGAGCACCGACATCACATAATGTTCGGGGGTGTTCAGCCCGGCGGCCGCCTCCTGGGTGTAGCGCAGCAGTGGCTCGGCCTTGAAGGTCAGCGCGATGCCCAACCCCAGGAGCACGATGATCGGCAGGCATTCGGAAGGTCGCAACAAGGGGGACGGTCGTTCTTGCGGCGTCCAGAAACGCTGGATACCCAGGCGCGAGAAAGCGATCAACGACGCCAGCCCCGACAGGATCAACAGCGCCAACAAGCCCCACGCCTGGTTCGACACCGGTTCCACACTGTCCCCAAACCCCTGAGGATTGAGCAATGCGCTCATGAGCCCCAGCTTGCCGATGAACCCCGAAAGTGGCGGCATGCCCACCACCAACAGCGTGCAGGCGATGAAACTCAAGCCGAGGAAGGCCATGGTCCAGGTAATGACTTGCCCGATGACGGCTTTCTGTTCGTCATCGAGGTTGATGCCCTTGGGCGGTTGCAAGGATTCCAGTGGCCGAGGCAGGACATCGAGATCGTCCTCCAGCGACGGTTCATTGGCCGAGCGCGAGCGTTCGATCAGCTCGGCCAGCAAGAACAACGCACAGAGTGCCAGGGTCGAGCTCACCAGATAAAACAGCGCCGCACCCACCAGGTTTGGCTGGGCAAAGCCGATGGCCGACAACAGGATTCCGGCGGACACCAGGATACTCAGGCTGGCCATGCGCTCCAGGCGCTGGGCCGCAAGAATGGCGATGGCGGCACAGATGATCGTCGCCATGCCGCCGTAGATCAGCCAGTCGCCGCCGAAATATGCCGAGGCACCGGCTTGGCCGGAGAACAGCAACGTCCACAGGCGCAGGATCGTGTAGACGCCCACCTTGGTCATGATCGCGAACAGGGCCGCCACCGGCGCACTGGCGGCGCTGTAGGCCGGCACCAGCCAGAAGTTCAGCGGCCACATGCCGGCCTTGGCCAGGAACGCCACCGCCAGGATGCCCGCCCCGGCGTGCAGCAAGCCCCGGTCGGCTTCCGGCACCAGGGGCACCTTCAACGCCAGGTCAGCCATGTTCAATGTGCCGGTGACGCCATAGATCAGCGCCGCGCCGATCAGGAACAGCGAGGAGGCCAGCAGGTTGATGGAAATGTAGTGCAACCCCGACGACACCCGCGCCCGGCCCGAGCCGTGCAGCATCAAACCGTACGAAGCTGCCAGCAGCACCTCGAAGAACACAAACAGATTGAACAGATCCGCGGTCAAGAAGGCCCCATAGAGGCCCATCAACTGGATCTGGAACAGCGCATGGAAACTCGCGCCGGCGCGATCCCAGCGGGCTGTGGCGAACAGCAAGGCACTGACGCCGATGATGCCGGTCAACACCAGCATCAACGCCGACAGACGATCGACCACCAATACGATGCCGAACGGCGCCTGCCAGTTGCCCGGCAGGTACACGCCGATGGAGGCGGGCAGGGCCTGGTCCTGGGTCCAATGCAACAACAGCATGGCGATGCCCAGGCCCAGCAGGCTGGAAAACAGATTGATCCGCGCTTTGAGCGGGCGATGCTTCTCACCCAGCATGAGCATCAGCGCAGCGGTCAAAAGCGGCAGCAGGATCGGCGCGGCGATCAAATGAGGCGTCAACATCATTCCTTGGGCTCCCGACCGTCCACATGGTCCGTGCCGGTCAAGCCCCGGGAAGCCAGCAGGACCACCAGGAACAGCGCGGTCATGGCGAAGCTGATCACAATCGCAGTGAGGACCAGCGCCTGGGGCAGTGGGTCGGTGTAATGCAGCAGGTCCTGGGGTATGCCGTCCTTGATGATCGGTTCCTTGCCGATGAACAGGCTGCCCATGCTGAAGATGAACAGATTGACGCCATAGGACAGCAGGCACAGGCCCATGACCACTTGGAACGTCCGTGGCCGCAGCACCAGCCAGACCCCGGAGGCGGCCAGCACGCCGATTGCTATTGCGATGACTTCTTCCATCAGGCCGCGCCTCCCGCTACCGGTTGTGCAATGGGTTTTGGATGCAGGCCAGGCTTGTGGGCCCGCACCGACTGGTGAGCCAGGGCGGTGAGAATCAACAGGGTCGAACCGACCACCACGGCGTAGACGCCGATGTCGAAGAACAGCGCGCTGGCCAAATGAATATCACCCAGCACCGGCAACTCGAAATGCCAGGTGTGGGTGGTCAGGAATGGATAACCCACGGCCATCGCTCCAAGCCCCGTGACCGTGGCGAACAACAGCCCCGTGCCCATCCAGCGCAGCGGACGCAGGCTCATTTGCGCTTCGACCCATTGGGTGCCGGCGACCATGTATTGCAGGATGAACGCCACCGACATCACCAGCCCGGCCACGAAACCGCCACCGGGTTGGTTGTGTCCGCGCATGAACAGGTAGAACGACACCACCAGGGAGATCGGCAGCAGCAAACGCACCAGCACCGACGGCACCATCATGAACCCCAGCGCGGTATCACTGGCGTGGCGCGGGTTGACCAGGTCAGTGACCACGTCGGGCGCCAGCAGACGCTGTTGGGCCGGTAGCTGCATGCTTTCCTTGGGTGGCCGGAAACGTCGCAGCAGGGCGAAGACCGCCAGGGCCACCGCCACCAGCACCGTGACCTCGCCAAGGGTGTCGAAGCCACGGAAATCCACCAGCATCACGTTCACCACGTTGCTGCCGCCGCCCTCGGGCAAGGCCCGGCTCAGGTAAAACGATGAAATATCGTTGGGTGTCTGACGGGTCAGCATTGCGTAGGACAGCAGCGCCATGCCGCCACCCACGGCGATGGACAGCAGTAAGTCCCGCAGGCGGCGGATGCGCGCGCGTCGTTCGCTGTTGGGTCGCGGCGCTGCATCCTCGATCCGCCGGGGCAACCAGCGCAGGCCCAGCAGGATCAGCACGGTGGTGACCACTTCCACGGCCAGTTGCGTCAGGGCCAGATCGGGGGCCGAGAACCAGACGAAGGTCACGCAGGTCATCAGGCCGCAGACGCTGACCATGGTCAGGGCCGCGAGCCGGTGATACTTGGCTTGCCAGGCCGCGCCCAGGGCACAGGCAATTGCCAGCAGCCACAGGGTCACGAACACGATGGAGCCAGGGATCTTCGGCCGGTCACCCCACACCAACGTGCTGTTGAGCATCGGGATCAGCCCGGCCAGTACGGCGGCCAGCACCAGCCAGAACAGCTGCGCTTGCAGGCGCCGGGTGCTGATCTTGCGCTCCAGCCGTCGGCCCTGGCGCATCATCAGCACCAGGCAGCGCTCGAACAGCCGCTTGCCGCTGAATCGGCCAATGAACGGTGGATGCTTGATGTGGCCCAGTTTGAACTGATTGCGCAGCAGCAGATAAAGCACGATGCCGCCGGACATCGCCACCAGGCTCATGATCATCGGCGCGTTCAGGCCATGCCAGATCGCCAAGCTGTACTCGGGCAACGGGCCGCCCACCACCGGCAACGCAGCGGCGGCCAGCAACGAGCCGACCACCTGGGCCGGGAAAATGCCCACCAGCAGACAGGCGAACACCAGCAACTCCACCGGTGCTCGCATCCAGCGTGGCGGTTCATGGGGGGTATGGGGCAGGTCGGTGGCCGGGGGGCCGAAGAACACGTCCACGGTAAAGCGCAGGGAGTAGGCGACGCTGAAGGTCCCGGCAATGGTGGCGATGATGGGTAGCGCCAGCTCGACCCAGGCCGTGGCGGAGATAAACACGGTTTCGGCGAAGAACATTTCCTTGGACAGGAACCCGTTGAGCAGCGGCACCCCGGCCATCGCCGCGCTGGCGACCATGGCCAGGGTGGCGGTGAACGGAATCAGCCGCACCAGGCCGCTGAGCCTTCGAATATCGCGGGTGCCGCTTTCGTGGTCGATGATCCCGGCGGCCATGAACAGCGAGGCTTTGAAGGTGGCGTGGTTAAGAATATGAAACACCGCCGCCACCGCCGCCAGCGGACTGTTGAGGCCCAGCAGCAGGGTGATCAACCCCAGATGGCTGATGGTGGAGTAGGCCAGCAGGCCCTTGAGATCGTTCTGAAACATCGCGCAGTAGGCGCCCAGCAACAACGTACAGGCCCCGGCGCCGCCGACGATGTAGAACCATTGTTCACTGCCCGACAGCGACGGCCACAACCGCGCCAGCAGGAATACGCCGGCCTTGACCATGGTGGCCGAATGCAGATACGCCGATACCGGAGTGGGCGCGGCCATGGCATGGGGAAGCCAGAAGTGGAAAGGGAACTGCGCGCTTTTGCTCAGCGCGCCGATCAGGATCAGCGGCAGCAGGATGGGGTAGAGGGCGTGGTCACGGATCACGTTGCCGGCAGCCAGGACCTTGTCCAGGTCATAGCTGCCCACCACATGGCCGAGGATCATCACGCCGGCCAACAGGCACAGCCCGCCGGCCCCGGTCACCATCAAGGCCATGTAGGCACCGCGTCGGGCATCGGCGCGGTGATGCCAATAGCCGATCAGCAGGAATGAGAACAGGCTGGTCAGTTCCCAGAAAAACACCATCTGGATCAGGTTGCCGGAAATCACCAGGCCAAGCATGGCGCCCATGAAGGCCAGGAAAAACGCAAAGAAACGCGGTACCGGATCGTCCGGCGACATGTAGTAGCGGGCATACAGCGACACCAGCGTGCCTATGCCCAGCACCAGCATCGCGAACAGCCAGGCGAAACCGTCCAGGCGCAGCACGACATTCAGGCCCAGGCTCGGTAGCCAGAAGTACTCCTCACGAATCACACCGCCGTCGGCGATCTGCGGGTACAGCAAAGCCACCTGAACGGTGCCGACCAAGGCCACGAGGCCTGCCAGCAAGGATTCGGCGTTACGGGCGTTATGCGGCAGCAGCGCCGCGACACAGCTGCCGATGAAGGGCAAAAGCAATAGAACTATCAGTGACATAGGCTTCTATTCGGCGGGAGTTTGTCAGGGATCATACGTGGTGAGCGTCCGATCACCAACCGCCAGCCTGTCGCAGAATCCTACAAGGCCGGTGGAGTTTTCCTATTTTGCGTGGGGTAGGAGCCGCCGAAGACGGCGATCTTCCTAGAGGCAAAACTTCTCGAAAGGTTTTTCGATTGCCTCAGCGTTCGCGCTCGAGCACCTCATCCGCCTCGTTGACAATTTTGCCGCGGGTTTTCAGTTCACTGACGATCACCGCCGCCACGATCAACACCGCACCTACCAGCGCAATCGCCGGCAACCGCTCGCCGGCCAGGCGCCCGGCGATACCGGCCCACACGGGCTCGCCGGCATAGATCAGCGTGGCGCGGGTGGGCGAGACGCTTTTCTGCGCCCAGTTCATCGCCACCTGGATCGCCGCGCTGGCCGCCCCCAGGCCCACGGCGCTGATCAGCAATAGCCAGGAAAAGTCCGGAATTCTTTCCTGGGTGGGCACGACCATCAAAAATGCCAGCACCGCCGTGCTTGCCAGTTGCACCACGGTTACCCGGCGCACATCGACCTGGCCGGCGTAGGCACTGATCAGGATGATTTCGGCGGCAATGGCGATGGCGCTGATCAGCGTGGCGATTTCACCGGGGCTGAAATTCAACGATGCCCCGGCCGGGCCCGACACCAGCATCAACCCGGTGAAGGCCAGCATGATGCCCAGGCTCGGCATCAAGCCGGGCCGACGGCCCAGCACCAGCCACTGCAACAGCGGCACGAACGGCACGTAAAGTGCGGTGATGAACGCCGATTGGCTGCTGGGAATGGTCTGCAGGCCGACGGTCTGCAAGCCATAGCCGAGCATGATCGCCACGCCGATGAAGCTCCCGGCCTTGAGTTCGAACAGGGTCAGGTCCCGCAGATGCCGCCACGAAAACAGCGCGACAAAGGCAGCAGCGGCGGCAAACCGCAGGCCCACGAAAAACATCGGCCCGCTGACCGTCATGGCGTGTTGCACCAGCAAGAAAGTCCCGCCCCAGATCATGGTGATCAGCACCAGCACGCATTCGGCCTTGCTGAACCTTGAGAAACGGGAGGAAGCTTGAGGGGAGTTCACCGATGCCATGACCTTGCGCGCCACTTGAGGCGGACGCACAATGCGCCCGAAGAAGGTGGGCAGTATAATGCGCAACCCCAGCAGATGAGCAATATAGTGCACAAAGAAAACGGCCAGCGGGCATCCGTCCTGCAACACGTCAGCCAGAACGTCCGCCGCCTGCGGCACGCCGCGCAGCTCAGTCAGACAACCCTGGCCGAACTTTCAGGGGTCAGCCGGCGCATGTTGGTGGCCATCGAGGCCGGCGAAAAGAACGTCAGCCTGACCACCCTTGACCGTGTCGCCGAAGCCCTCGACGTGGCCTTTAGCGACTTGATTCAGGCCCCCGATGCCCGCGACCCGAGTCGCATCAACGAACTGGCCTGGGCCGGTACCATCCCCGGCAGCAAAGCCGTGCTGCTGGCCAAGGCCACCGCCAGTCGCGAAGTCGAACTTTGGGAATGGCGCCTGGAGCCCGGTGAGCATTACCCATCCGAACCTGATGCCGATGGCTGGAGCGAGCAGCTCTATGTGTTCGAAGGCTGCCTGACCCTGACGCTGGGCAGCGCAGAGCACCAGATAGGCGCCGGTGAGTTTTTCATGTTTGCCAGCAACCAGCCCCATGCCTATCGCAATGAGGGTCCGGTGGCGACGAGATTCGTACGCAACGTGGTGATTTGATTCCTGGAGAGCGACATGCATACAGCGCTGGATCGACCTGGCAGCAGCATCACCCGCGAGGCCGATGTCCTGATCATCGGCGGTGGTCTGAGCGGAGCCATGCTGGCGGCGCAGCTACTGCGCCTGCCTGGCCGGCGCAACGTGCTGATCGTTGAGCCGCGCAGCGAGTTGGGCCGGGGCGAGGCCTACAGCGCCGTGGAGCTGGGCCACACCTTGAACGGCAACGCCGCGCGAATGAGCGTCGATCCGGACAACGCCGATGACTTGACTCAATGGCTCGCCGAATTCATCGAAGCCGGTGGTTGGCCCGAGTCGGATCAGCAGCATGTACCGGTCAGCGAGCTGTTCCCGCCCCGGGGAATCTTTGGTTTATATGTGCAGCAGCGTCTGGCCGAAGCCCGGGCGCTGGGAGCCCGCAATGGCTCTGTGGCGGAGCATGTGCGCGGGGAGGCCGTGGATCTGCAGGTCGCCGGTGATGCCGTGCTGCTGACGCTTGACGATGGCCAGACGTTGCGCGGACGTTGCGCGGTGCTCGCCACCGGCATGTTCCCGGCGGCGCGCACCCCGCAGACCGAATCCAGCGGCTTGAATGCCGCCGCGCTGGACCCTTGGGATGTAGCGGCGATGCGTCGGCTCGATCCGCAATCCACGGTGTTGATCATCGGCTCAGGGCTGACGATGGTGGATGCCGTGGTGTCCCTCGAGCAGGCCGGGCATCGCGGACCTATCGAAGTGTTTTCCCGCCATGGCCTGCTGCCCCATGTGCGTCGACAACCGCCTGAGTGGGTGGACTTTCTCGCCGCCGATCACAGCCTCCGCTCGCCACGCCAATTAATGCGCGCTCTGCGTGAGCAATGCCGTCAGGCCCAGGCCGAAGGCATCGACTGGCAGGCCCCTCTGGACACGGTGCGTGCGCACATCGGGCGCTTGTGGAGCCAGGCCAGCGATGTGCAGCGCCGGCAATTCGTGCGGCATGTACGACCCTGGTGGGAGAGCCATCATCATCGTTCGCCGCCTTTGAGCGCTGAGCTGGTGGCGCGGTTGCACGAGGAAGGGCGGTTGCGGATCCAGGCAGCGTCGTTCAAGGGGCTGGCGCCGTCTGCCGAGGGAGCGGTGAACATCCGCATTCGCCGAAGGGGCGAGGCAGACCTGACGGTGGTGCAGGGGGCTGCGCTGATCAACTCCAGTGGCATTGAATACGATTGGCGCCGGGTTGCACGACCGTTGCCCCAACAACTGCTGGCTCGCGGATTGGTCCAGCCCGGCCCGCTGGCCCTGGGCATCGCCGCCCGTCCCGATGGCGCGGTGCTGGATGCCCAGGGCGAGCCTGCCAGTCGTCTGTTCGCCATGGGGCCACCGTTGCGCGGGATGTGGTGGGAAAGCACCGCCGTGACCGATGTGGCGAGCCAGGCCAAGGCGCTGGCGGCGCGGTTGGTTCAGTTGCAATCAACCTGAACATTGTCCCCCGTGGCGAGGGGATTTATCCCCGCTGGGGTGCGAAGCGCCCCTAAAGCTGACGCCTCGGTGTATCAGGCAGATTTTTTGGGGCCGCTGCGCGACCCAGCGGGGATAAATCCCCTCGCCACAAAGGGCGGCACAAATCGGCAGTGTGTCAGCCAGTCACGGTCACCCAGCGCTGTTCCCTCGCCGCCAGGCGAATCGCCGCCGCCAGCCGCTCCACTTCCCAGGCTTCTGCAAAATCGGTCCCGTCGCCGCCTTGGCCAGCGAGGGCCATGATCAGTTCCTGGACTTCCAGGGTCTTCAATTCGTTGTACCCCAACTGATGCCCGGCCGCTGGGCTGAACGCGGCATAGCCCGGCAGATCCGGGCCGGCCAGCAGACGTTGGAAGCCCCCGTGGCCGACGCGGCACAGGCGCAGTTCATTCAGCCGTTCCTGATCGAACGCCAAGGTGCCGAGCGTGCCGCTGATCTCAAAACTCAGGTGATTCTTGTAGCCGTGCTTGAGCCAACTGCTGCTGACCGTGCCTCGGGCGCCGCTGGTGAAGCGCAGCAGGGCGTGGACCTGGTCATCCACGGCGATGGTGCGCTGCTCAGTGTTGCCGGCACTGGCGGGGCGTTGGCTGTGTACGGTCTGGCTGTCGGCACACACGGCCTCGACATCGCCCAATAAATGACGGGCCATGGCCAGCAAGTGACTGCCCAGGTCCGCCAATGCGCCGCCAGCGTGGGCGGCTTCGCAGCGCCATGACCATGGTGAGGTCGGATCGGCCATGAAGTCTTCGCTGAACTCGCCCTGGAAACTGATGATCTGCCCCAGTTCCCCGCGCCGGATCATGTCACGCGCCCGTTGAATGACTGGATTGTGCTGGTAGTTGTAGCCGACCCGCGTGACCACGCCGGCCGCCTTGGCTGCCCGTTGCATCTGGTCGGCCTGTTCCAGCGACACGGCCAGGGGCTTTTCACAATAAACCGGCTTGCCCGCTGCCAGCGCAGCCATGGCCATCGGGAAGTGCAAATGGTTGGGCGTGGTGATGGCGATCAGGCCGACCTTCGGGTCGTCGATCAGTTGTTGCCAGTCGCTGTGGGCCGTCTCGAACCCCCAGCTCTGGGCGCACTGCCGGGCACGCTGGGGATCGGCATCGGCCAGCGCCGCCAGTGTCAGGTTCAGGGGGAGGTCGAACACCGCTTTGGCATTGTGAAACGCCAAGGCATGGGCACGGCCCATAAAGCCAGTGCCAATCAGACCGATGCCGAGTTCGCGCATGAGAAAGAGCCCTTTGAGTTTTTATTTTCAGAAGGGCTCTTTATGGAATAAATATTCGCATATTGCAAATACTGGAATAAATATTCTTTTGTTGGCGCTCACTGCACCACCCCCTGTGGGAGCGAGCCTGCTCGCGATAGCGGTGGATCAGTGACATCAATGCTGGCTGATCCAACGTCATCGCGAGCAGGCTCGCTCCCACAGGGGAAACATCATCAGGAGAGGAAACCCCCATCCACATTCAGCGCCACACCGGTGGTATAGCTGGACGCATCACTGGCCAGGTACAGCACCGCGCCGGCCATTTCGCTTGGATCGGCCACGCGCTTGAGCGGGATCTGCGCCAGGGCGGTTTTCAGGATCGCGTCGTTCTTGACCAGCGCCGAGGCGAACTTGGTGTCGGTAAGGCCCGGCAGCAAGGCATTGCAGCGGATGCCGAATTGCGCGCATTCCTTGGCGAACACCTTGGTCATGTTGATGACCGCGGCCTTGGTCACCGAGTAGATGCCCTGGAAGATCCCCGGCGAGATGCCATTGATCGACGCCACGTTGATGATGCTGCCGCCACCGTTTTCGCGCATCAGCTTGCCGGCTTCGACCGACATGAAGAAATAGCCGCGAATGTTCACGTCGACGGTTTTCTGGAATGCCCCCAGGTCAGTGTCCAGCACGTTGCAGAACTGCGGGTTGGTGGCGGCGTTGTTCACCAGGATGTCCAGGCGCCCGAACTGCTCGCGGATACCGGCAAATACCTGGCTGATCTGTTCCATTTCACCGATGTGGCAGGCGATGGCGGTCGCTTTGCCGCCAGCGGCGATGATGGCATCGGCCACGTGCTGGCAACCCTCGAGTTTGCGGCTCGAGACAATCACATGGGCGCCTTGCTGGGCCAGCAGTTTGGCGATGGCCTCACCGATGCCGCGGCTGGCGCCGGAAACGAAAGCGATTTTACCGTCGAGGTCGAACAACTGAGTCTTGGACATGCTGTTTCCTTGTTATAGATGCGCTCAGAGCGTGGATTTGCTGATGACCTGCAGGCTCATCTGCTCCAGCAGTTTGTTCATCTGAACGAACTGCGCGAAGCGTTTGTCCTGGGTCTGGCCATGGAAGAAGCGGTAGTAGATCTGTTGGACGATGCCGGCCAGACGGAACAGGCCGTAGGTGTAATAGAAGTCGAAATTGTCGATGCGGATCCCGGAGCGTTCGGCGTAGTAATCGACGAACTCGCGACGGGTCAGCATGCCCGGTGCATGACTGGGCTGGCGGCGCATCAGTTGTACCGGGGCCGGGTCGCCGGCTTCGATCCAGTAGGCGAGGCTGTTGCCCAGGTCCATCAGCGGGTCGCCAATGGTGGTCAGTTCCCAATCCAGCACGCCGATGATCTGCATCGGGTTCTCTAGGTCGAGGATCACGTTGTCGAAGCGGTAGTCGTTGTGCACGATGCTGGAGGTGGGGTGGTCGGCAGGCATCTTCTCGTTGAGCCAAGCCTTGACCGCCTCCCATTTCGGCGCGTCCGGGGTCAGGGCTTTTTCGTAACGGTCGCTCCAGCCACGGATCTGCCGGGCCACGTAGCCTTCGGGCTTGCCCAGGTCGGCCAGGCCGCAGGCCTTGTAGTCAACCTGATGCAGTTCGACGAGGCGGTCGATGAAGCTCTTGCACAGGGCTTCGGTACGGGCAGCGTCAAAACCCAGTTCCGGCGGCAGGTCGGAGCGCAGGATGATGCCTTTGACCCGCTCCATCACGTAGAACTCGGCGCCCATCACCGACTCGTCGGTGCAGTGCACGTAGGCTTTCGGGCAATAGGGGAAACCTTCGCGCAACTGATTGAGGATGCGGAACTCACGACCCATGTCGTGGGCGGACTTGGCTTTATGGCCGAACGGCGGACGCCGCAGGACGAATTCCTGTTCAGGGTATTCCAGCAGGTAAGTCAGGTTCGAAGCACCACCGGGAAACTGGCTGATCTGCGGCGTACCGGTCAGGCCTGGAATGTGGGCCTTGAGGTACGGGTCGATCAGACTGGCATCGAGTTCTTCACCGTCGCGGACACGGGTGGACTGATCAGTAAACGCCATGCTTATCCCTTCTGCTTATTTTGGAGGCCATCGATCATTGGCTAATCTAATGGCAGGTGAGAGGCGTCACAAGCACGCCAGGGTCTTATAGGTTAGCGTGTTGCAGGATAATCAGCGGGCCTGATGCCGGGTGGATGAGCTATGGTTTCAGCGTCTGCCGCTTTTCAGGGAGCCATCGCGATGGGATGCCCGCAAGTCTGTGGCACCGCAACCTTGCAATGCAGTTTCGGCGCCGCCCCGGCGGTGCTCAATGTGCTGCCGGTCAATCGGCTGCTGACCGGCGGGATGCCGGCGGCGAATATCATGGATCACATTCCTCTGGTGAACATCACCACCTTCGGCATGTGTCAAAGCCTGGCTAACCCGACCGTCGCCGCTGCGACTGCCGCGGCATTGGGCGTGCTGACACCCATGCCGTGCATTCCTGCCACCGCTACGCCCTGGATCCCCGGCGGCCCACCGACCTTGCTGCTGGGCAACATGCCGGCCATCGATGCCAACAGCACCCTGATGTGTACCTGGGCTGGGGTGATCAAGATCGTCGTGCCGGGGCAGGTGCAGATGCTCATTCCCTGATTGGTGCGGACCTACAGGTAGGGATGATTTCCTGTGGGAGCGAGCTTGCGCGCGATAGCGGCGGTTCAGTTGGTGGAGATGTTGGCTGTACCACCGTCATCGCGAGCAGGCTCGCTCCCACATGGGTAAGGGGAAAGATAATAATTATGCTTGCGCCGGATCACTCCAGCGCCTGAACCACCAGCGCACCCTGGAAATCGGCTTGCCCTCGGCGTCCAGTGGTCGGCCGTCTTCGGCATAAGCGTGTGCCGGTTCCAGCAGTTGGCCGTTGAGGTAGCGGGCGTCGACGGCGGGGTTGCCATTGGGGTGCATGCGTCGATAACGACCGTCACGCACACCGTCACGATAGAACTCGGACTCGGCCAGTTGCCCATCGGGGAAATAGTTGTTCGCTTCACCGTGCAGCAACCCCCGCCGATAAGTGGCCTGGCGCTGCAGCCCGCCTTCGGCGGCATAGAAGCTTGCCACGCCCTGCAGTTTGCCTTTGACGAAGGGCAACACCGCGGAGACTTTGCCGTTGGGGTGATACAGCGTGCTGGTGCCTTGCAGCTCACCTTGCTGATAGTTGAGTTTCGCTTGCGGGCGCTGGGCCTCCTCAATCTGCAGCGGGCCGTCGAGGTGGCCGTCGACCAGTTGCCCGCTCAGGTGACTGTCGCCACGCTCCACGTCGAGTTTTTTCGAGGTCATTGGCACGCTCCCGTCAGTTGACCTTCACCAGGCCGCCCTTGATGGTCAGCATGCCGCCGCCGTCCACGGTCTGTTCGGCGGCGGCCTTGTTCACCAGGCTGATGCCGGCGTCGTTGGTCAGGGTGGTGCCGGCCTTGTTTTCCAATGACGTACCGGCCTGGTTGCTCAGGGCGGTTCCAGCCTTTTGGCTGATGGACGTGCTGGCCTGCGCCGCCAGGTCGGCACCGCTCTTGATCGCGAAACTGCCGCCGCTTTGCAGGGTCAGGGTGCCACTGACCTTGATGGTCAGGTTGCCGTCCACCGTCAGTTCATAGTTACCGGTGACCTTGTGCGCGTAGTTGCCCCCGGTGCTGTGGTTCTGGTCCGAACCCACGGTCACGGTGCGAGTGTCCTTCACATCGAGGCTGTCGCTGCCGGTCTGGATGGTCACGCTGCGTTTGCCCTTTTCCAGGGTGACGGTTTCGTCGCCTTCCTTGACCGTGCGGGTGCGCGCGTTCTGCACCGTGAGGGTTTCATCGTGACCGACCGTGGCGGTGGTGTCGTTGAGCACGTTGATGTTGAAGTCTTTCTGGGCCTGGAGAAAAACCTCCTCGGCGTCCTTCTTGTCCTCGAAGCGCAATTCGTTGAAACCGCCGCCGCCCTTGGACGAGTTGGTCTTGATCCCGGACTGGGTCTGGTTGGCCGGCAGCGCGTAGGGCAGGGCGTTGTCGCCGTTGTAGACACAACCGGTCACCAGCGGCCGGTCGGGGTCGCCGTCGATGAAGGTGACGATGACCTCCTGGCCGATGCGCGGCACGAACTGCATGCCAAACCCCTTGCCGCTCCAGGGCAAAACCACACGAACCCAGCAGGATGAACTCTCGTCGTTCTTGCCGGTGCGGTCCCAGGGGAACTGCAACTTGATCCGCCCGTATTCGTCGGTCCAGATTTCTTCACCGGCCTTGCCCACCACCAGTGCCGTCTGGGTGTGCATGCGGGGTTTTTGCGTGGTGCGGGGCGGTCGATAAGTCGTGGCCTTGGGAATCGCCTCGAAGCGGTTTCGGTAGCTATCGTGGCTGGCTTCGTGGCTGACCGAGGTCACCACCCAATCGATATTCAGCGTCGAGTCTTCATGGCCGGCGAGGGTGAACCAATACCCCGGCACCAGCCAACGGCAGTCGCTTTCGCCGACAAACCGCTTCTCCTGACTGCGCAGGCCATCCACCCGTTGTTTGGTCAACGCATCGCCCTGGCCCTTGGCGTCATAGCCGCCCGGATGCTCGTATATCGAACTCGGCCCGGCGACGGCTTCGGCCTGGCTGTAGAGCGAAGTCGTTGGCGTGGTGAATTGGTAGTCGGTTGCCTGGTAGACCCCGGCCACCGCTTGCAGGCACACCTGGCCTGAGCGGATGCCATGCAGTTCCCGATCACCTATTTTCTGCCCGAGATAATTCACCGTCGGGCCATTGGGGATCGGCAAGAACGCATCATTGTTGTCAGCCAGCACCAGCGTGTGCGTGCCTTGTTCGTGGCTGAAAAACCAGAAGATTCCGTCTTCTTCCATCAAGCGCGAAACAAAGGCCAGATCGGTTTCGCCGTATTGCACACAGTATTCGCGTGGTGTGTAGCTGCCGGTGAGTTTGAGCTGGAAATCGGTGAAACCATGGGCCTTGAAAATCGTGGTGACGATGTCCGAGGTGGCGAGGTTCTGAAACACCCGATTGTTGCTCGCCAGGGTCAGCCACCAAAGCCACGGGCGCAATAAAAGTTGATAGCGTTCGGCGGTGGCGTCGGCGGGGAGCTGGCGGATCTCCGCGACCAGAAAATCCAGCGGGCGCAACAAGGCGTCCTTGTGCAGCGTCATGGTGACATGGCTGGCGACAGCGCTGGTGAGGGTCAGCGAAGGGCCATCGTTGATGCCGTTGAGGATGTGCGAGCCCAAGGCATTGAGGCTCTCTTCGCCGGACAGCGATTCCGGATACAGCGCTGACAGCGTGGCCGCGGTGAGGGAGAGGGTGGTGTTGCTGTCGGTGGAGCGGGGCATCGATTGTCCTCAGCGCCTTTAAATATCGTCAGGAAATCCTTCGACCGGGCCTGCCCATAAACACGACTCAACCGGGAAAGGAACATTGTCCAGTTGATTGGTATTGACCCCAATGCGTTGAGCGCAAATTTTGTCAGGCTCGCCAACTTTTTTAATCTTGATGAATCCGCTATTTACGTAATCATCCACTTTCTTCATCTGTTTTGGTTTTATCCATGTGAGGTTGAAATACAAAACATAGACTTCTGACAGTTTACTAATGCCGAGTTTCTCTTTTTTCTCTCGTATTTCAGACGGCGGTATGGTCGTTAAATAGAAACCTTCTTCATGCTGCTTTTTGAACCAGGCCCACTTTTGAGGTTGATTCATCGTGCATTTCCATTCCCGGACGGCGGGGGTGCCGATTTGATTATCAGTGATGGATTTGGCCGCTGACTGGGTGGTGTAGTGATAGAACTTCATAAGGGCTCCGGTCCAACTCAGAAAGTCTTAACAGGCGATGAACAACGACGGTTTGTCACTCCAACACCCACTCCGCCAACTTCCCCGTCACCTGCGTCATCAGCACATTCTCCACATCCCTTGCTCCTGCCGCGCTGCACTTGGCCAACACGGCCTTGACGATCCCTGCGTCGAACTCGAACTGCTTGCCGGTCGCGGCCTTATACCGCCCACGCAGTTTCTCCAGCTTGGCCAGGACAATGGCTTCCAGCGTCGCCTCATCCAGCGGCCGATACGCCACCACCGTCATGCGCGCCAGGAATGCGGGGCGAAATGCTTGCAGCAAGACTTTATGCAAGGCTTCGTTGAAGGCGTCGCCGCCCAGTTGCGCGGCTGGCGTGTCCAGGAGCAGTTCGGCGCCGACGTTGCTGGTGGCGAGCATCACCGTGTTCTTGAAGTCCACCACCAGGCCGGTGCCGTCTTCCATCAGGCCTTTGTCGAAGACGTTGTAGAAGGCCTCGAGCACATCCGGGTGGGCCTTTTCGATTTCATCCAGCAACACCACCGAGTAGGGTTTGCGCCGCACCGCTTCGGTGAGCACACCGCCGCTGCCGTAGCCGACATAGCCGGGCGGGGCGCCTTTGAGTTGGCTGACGGTGTGGGCTTCCTGGTATTCCGAAAGGTTGATGCTGATCAGGTTGCGTTCGCCGCCATACAAGGCATCGGCCAGGGCGTAGGCGGTTTCGGTCTTGCCCACGCCGGTGGGGCCCACCAGCAGGAATACGCCGACCGGTTTCTGTGGATCGGTCAGGCCGGCGCGGTAGGCTTGCAGGCGCTGGGCGATGGTGTTCAACGCGGTGTCCTGGCCCATCACCCGCAGGCCCATGCGCTGACCGAGGGTGCGCACGGCGTGGGCTTCGTCGGCGAGCATCTTGCCTACCGGGATGCCGGTCCAGCCGGCGATCACGGCGGCGACGGTCTTGCTGTCCACCTGTTCGGGTACCAGCGGATCGTCCTGGCGAATGGCATCCAGGCCGGCCTCCAGACGCAGCAGTTCGGCAGCCAGGTGGTCGATGCGGTTATCGATCTCGGTGTCGGGCTTTTCACCGTCGGCGCGCTCGCTCAAGGCCAGCAGCTCGCGGCGGGTGTCGAGCAGTTCGCGCACCGCTTCGCGCTCTTCACCCCAGCGGGTCTCCAGCTCGCGGATGGCCTGCACGTTGCCGCTCGACTCGGTTTCCAGCAGGGTGATGCGCTCGCGGTGATCCAGTCCGGTGGCCTGTTCACGGCGCAAGCGTTCGACTTCGTCCTTGAGGCTGTTCTGGCGATGGCGCAGGCTTTCCAGAGGCGGTGGCACATCGTGTTGGCCGAGGGCGACCCGCGCGCAGGCGGTGTCGAGCACGCTGATGGCTTTGTCCGGCAACTGTCGCCCGGAAATGTAGCGGTGGGACAGTTTCACCGCCTCCTGAATGGCCGCATCCAGCACGTGTACGCCGTGATGTTGTTCCAGTTTGGTCGCTACGCCACGGAGCATTTCCACGGCGGTGAGTTCGTCCGGTTCTTCGACCTGCACCAGTTGGAAGCGGCGGGCCAGGGCCGGGTCTTTCTCGAAGTATTTTTTGTATTCCAGCCAGGTGGTGGCGGCCAGGGTGCGCAGTTCACCCCGGGCCAGGGCCGGTTTGAGCAGGTTGGCCGCGTCGCTGCCACCTTCAGCGCCGCCGGCACCGATCAGGGTATGGGCTTCGTCGATAAACAGAATGATCGGTTTTTCAGCGCTGCGTACAGCGTCAATCACGCCTTTGAGACGCTGTTCGAACTCGCCCTTGACGCCCGCGCCGGCCTGCAACAGGCCCAGATCCAGCACGCGCAACGTGACCTCCTGCAACGACGGTGGCACGTCGCCTGCGGCAATGCGCAGGGCCAGCCCTTCCACCACGGCGGTTTTGCCGACGCCCGGCGCGCCCACCAGGATCGGGTTGTTCTGCCGACGTCTGAGCAGGATATCGATGCACTGACGAATCTCACCGTCGCGTCCGACGATGGGATCGATGCGTCCGTCCCGAGCGTCGGCGGTCAGGTCCTGGGTATATTGGTCGAGCACCGGGTCCTGTTTCGGTGGTGCCTCACCGGGTTTTACCGGGCGTACGCCGCCGACATGTTCCCGCGAGCTTTCGGTCCATTCCAACAGATGGGCGCGCAAGGCCTCCCGGGGAATGCGCAGCAGCGACGAGGCACTGTTGAGCAACAGGCTGCGACGCTCATCACGGTCCAGCAGTGCCAGCAACAACAAGCCGGAACGAATGCTGTCCAGGCCCAGCACGCTGGCCTGCACCACGGCGTCTTCCAGCAGGCCGATGGTTTGCGTCGACAGGGCCGGCGTGCGGGTACTGCCGGATTTGAACAGCTCCAGGGCCTTGTTGATTTCTGCCGCCACCGCGTCGCGCTCCAGGCCAAAGCGCGGCAACAGACAGGCAAAGTCACCGCCTTCGATGTCCAGCAGTTCCAGCAGCAGGTGCTCGATTTCCACATAGTGATGGCTGCGTTGCAGGCAGCGTTGCGCGGCGCGTTCCAGGGCGCGACGGTTGTCCGGGTTGAGGCGTCCGATCAGGCTGGCCAGTTCCATTTCAGGCGATCTCCGGCTGACGAAGGCGAGTTTCGATCCGTTGTACGGCAAGGTTCGGCTGGCGTTGCAGGCCACCGTTCCAGCTCAATCGCGGCGGCGCCTGGCGAACCAGTTGCAGTGGCCCGGCGCCACGGATCAGCAGCACCAGACTGCAATCCAGATCGGGACCGAAGTACAAGGCGTAAAGGCTGGCGAGTAACGGATGGGTCTCGCCGGTGGGCAGCAATGCACTGGCCTGAACCGCGGTCAGCGGGCCGAGGGTCAGGCGCACGCCGGCATGTTCGTCCCAGACCCGAGTGCCAGCGACCGCGCTGTGGCCCAAGCGCAAGTTGCGCCCGCCGGGCTGCAAGCGGCTGCGGCTGGCGGGGGGAATTTCGCGCCAGCCACCTTTGTAGGCGGTCAGTTCCACCGGCAGCCCGAACTGTTCGCGCACGATGGCCGCAAACCCGGCCAGGGAGCGCCGGCCATCGGCGTACAGTGCGGTACACGCCAGCACGCCCGCATCGGGCGCGGCCTGGCGTTCTTGCAACGCCTTGGGCAGCAGGCCGGTCAATGCACGCAATTGCGCCTGCACGGCAGACGCCGCCGGTGCGGTAAAACCCAGGGCGATGCGGTGTTTGCGCATCACTTTGTAGAGCAGGCTGAGCAGACGATGCTGGAACAGGTCGAGAAACTCCGCCGGCGCATGATCGCGCGCCCGTGCCCGTTGTTGCAGCCATTCCTGATAGGCGTAGGGCAAGGGGCCGTCGGGGCCGCCGAGGCCAAAGATCGGCGTGGTCAGGATGGGTGCCGTGCCGGGCTCCTGCTTCAGGCTTTCGACTTCACTGGCGGCGAACAGCGGTGTCAGCGGTCCCCGCAGGCGCAGGGCTTCGGCGTGGGGCGCGGTGCCGCTGCCCAGGGTTTCGGCCTGGGGCTGTTCGCGCTCCAGCACCAGCAATGCCTGAAGCCATTCGAAACGATGCGGGTCGCGCCGCAAACGTTCGCTCAGGTTCAGAGCGTCAGGGGTTTGCCGGCTTGGGGTTGCCATGTTTTCACCTCCCTGTCCGACTGAACGAGTACGGTGCGCACGAAACGATTGGCGGTGGCATAGAGGGAAAAGAACTGCGCCAGCACCCCGGAGAACAGCACGGCACTGCTGCCGACGAAGTGTTGCGGGTCCAGTTGCAGGCTTACTTGCAACCCGTTGCGCCACCCGCGCCAGGCGTCTTCGCCGACATGGGCGATGACCCGGTCACAAGCCAGTTCCAGCACCCCGGCGATCTGTCGCCGGGCGCTGGCCTCGTCCCGCAGATTGTGCAATTCGAGAATTTCCCGCAGCGCGTCGAGAGCCTGGGGACCTTCCACCAGCGACAGGTGGTTGAGGGTCAATTGCGACACCAGTCTCCAGCGCGATTCGCCATCCAGGCGTGGCAGGCTTTGCGGGCTGGGCGGGTTGCGCAGTCGGGCCCAGGCCACCGGCCCGGGACGCTCAAAACCCAGCGCGGTGCCGGACGGCAGGTTTTGGGCCAAGTGGCGGTTGGTGCACAGCAACTCTGCAGTGAGGCTGTAGTCGCGCGTGTCAGCCAGCGGGTCGAACTGAGTGTCCACCAGGCTGACCATCAAGTCGGTGCCCAGGCGATTGGGGCTCATGCCGCTGACTCGCCGCGCATGCCAGTAATAGGCCTGGTCGTTGCCGTGCTGGCTGCCGTAATAGGCCGGGACTTTGCGCACGCCCTGGTTCGACGTCGCGCGCATGCCGCGGATGCTGTGGATCTCGACGCTGTTTTCTCGATGACTGTCAGCCACCAGGCGGTATTCGCTGCGGGTGCCGTCCGGGCGTAGCGGCTCGGACGTCCTGGGGAACAGGTTGATCACAGGCGCGCAGCCCAGGGCGATGTCGCTGGCCTGGAGCGGCAGGCGGCTGACGGGGGCGCGGTCGAAGACGATGTATAGGTACAAGGCTTGGCTGTCGCTGGTCGCCCCGGCCAGGGGTAGGTCGAAGAAGCCGAATTTGTCGGGGAAGGCGAAGTATTCCGCCAGCAGACGCATGCCGGGATGCACACCGTCTTCGTCCGGAAGCAAGGCTTGGTCACTGGCGAAACCGACGATCTCAGGCAGGCCGGTCAGGGGTTCCGGCACGCTGCCCGGTGGGCCGGCCAGGACCTTCACGGCATGGGCGCCGAGCAGGTCATATAGCCAGGCGTTGATCATGGGTGAGGCTGCCAGGTGCACCCGCAGGGAATCGATCCCCAGTGTCGACCATTGGCTTTCCCCCAGGCAGCGCAGGTTCAGGCGCAAGGCCGAACGCGCCTGCACCACCCCCGTCAGCGCCTGAGCCTCATCGCTGCCCAGCAGCACCGCTTCACTGACTTCGATCGGCCACAGGCGCACGGCGGCCGTGGTGCGAAAGTGAATGCTCTGCCCCTTGTCGGTGGTGACAAACAAGGGCGTGTCCCGGGGCAGGGGGTAGCCTTCATTGAGGTTGCCTTTGCTCGGGTCGGGCTCGAACTGCACGATGGCGCAGGACGGCAGAGGACGCAGGGCCAGAGGGTAAAGCTGTTCGAGCAAGGCATCGCTGAACTCGGCGTAGTCGTCGTCCAGTCTTCGCTGCAAGCGGGCGGCCAGCAGTGCGAAGCCCTCCAGCAGTCGCTCGACATGCGGGTCCGGGCATTCACCGGGAGACAGTTCCAGGCGCCTGGCGACCTTGGGGTAGCGTTCGGCGAACAGGCTCCCGGCATGCCGCAGCCAGGTCAGTTCACGCTGGTAATAATCCAGCAGTTGCGGGTCAATCGAGTCGCTCATGTCGTACCTCAAGGCCGTCGCCGGCGGGCTCGATGACAAATGCCACGGGCCATGAGTGCTGATCACCGCGCAACTCGCCCAATAGCCGTATGTTCAGTTGCTGGGGATGACCCGGCACAGGGTTGACCTGGACCTCGCCCAATCGCAGGCGCGGTTCGAAGTGGTTGATGGCCTGACGGATCTCGCGGGTCAGTTGGCGACGGTCATCGCTGCGCTGCTGTTGTAGCGCCGTCCAGTCAGCGATGCCGTAATCCAGAATGCTCGGCGGCTCGGTCAGCGCCTTCGGGCCGCGTCGGGTGTTGAACAGGCGCAGCAGTTCGGCATGAACCGAGTCCTGCAGCGCCTGCCGGTCGAACGCCCGCTCAGGGTCTTGCGCCGGGCTGGCCAGGCGTTCGAACAGAGGAGGGCGAAGCCCGAAACCAGCCATGGGCGCGGCTTCCTTACTTGGTCATCTTGTTGGCCGCCAGGTCCCACGTTGTGCCCGCCGTGCCTTCCTTGGTGCCGTCGTCTTTCTGCGCGGTGAGTTCCCATTTGATCTTGGTGAAGTTCAGCGACAGGGTTTCCACCGGTTTGCCGCCTGTACCGCCACTGACGCTGACGTTGGACAGCACGACGTTGGTCAGGGTGTAGACGATGAACGGCATGATCTGACCGCTGCCTTCGGCAGCGTTGCGACCGATGGTGATGATGGCTTCGGGGATCGGTTTACCGGCGCAGCAATATTCGTTGAGGGTGGGGGTAGAACTGTCGACGAATTTGGTCAGGGTGAATTCGCCGATGTGGGGCCTGCCGGACGTACGTTCCGAGTTGCTGACGTCATTGGTGACTTGCATCGCCACGTTGTGGCTGTAGGACATGACTTCGATTTTGTCCGTGAAACCCTCGAGCAGGCTGTCGCCCTTGATGTCGCCGCCGAGGTCGAGAATGATCGCATCCATTGTGTGGAACTCCTGAATAAGACGAGATGGGGGGCCAATACCGATCTGTTAAGGACGAACGCCGAACCTGTGGCGAGGGAGCTTGCTCCCGCTGGGTCGCGCAGCGGCCCCCTCTTTTATGGGACTGCTGTGCAGTCCAGCGGGAGCAAGCTCCCTCGCCACATAGCTACATAGCCGTCAGGCCGCTACCGGCGGCGGCAGGGTCGCCACCAGGCGGATCGAAGCAGTCAGCTCCTCCAACTGAAAGTGCGGCCGCAGGAACACCGTGGCCTTGTAGGCCCCTGGCTTGCCCGCCACTTCCGTGACGTCCACCCGCGCTTCGCGCAACGGGTACTGCGCCTTGATCTCTTGCGGCGCGTTGTCGTTGATCAGCACGTAATCGGCGATCCAGTTATTGAGGTAGGTCTGCACGTTGTCGCGGGTCATGAAGCTGCCGACTTTGTCGCGCATGATGACCTTCAGGTAATGGGCGAAACGCGAGGCGGCGAGCACATACGGCAACATCGCCGAGATTCGCGCGTTGGCGTTGGCCTCGTTGGTGTTGTAGAGCTTGGCCTTGTTGGTGGTCTGGCCGCCGAAGAACACGGCCACGTCACTGTTTTTCTTGTGGCACAGTGAAATGAAGCCCAGGTCGTTGAGTTCTTTTTCGCGCCGGTCGGTGATCGCCACTTCGGTCGGGCATTTGAGTGACAGGTCCCCGGAGCTGGTGCGGAAGGTATGGGCCGGCAGGCCTGCTACCGCGCCACCGCCTTCGGCCCCGCGAATCGCTGCGCACCAGCCATATTTGGCGAAGGCTTCGGTGATGCGTTGCGACAGTGCCCAGGCGGCGTTGCCCCACAGGTATTTGCTGTGATCGGTGCCGTTGACGTCCTCGACGTAGTTGATGCCTTCCACCGGCAGTGTGTCCGGGCCGTAGGGCAGGCGCAGCAGAAAGTGTGGCAGCACCAGGGACACGTAGCGCGAGTCTTCGCTTTCGCGGAACGAGCGCCATTTGATCAGCTCCTGGCTTTCGAAAATCTTCGACAGGTCACGGGGCACGGCAAGCTCAGTGAAGCTGGTCATGTCGAACAACCGAGGGCTGGCGGCGGCAATGAACGGCGCGTGCGCGGCGGCGGCGACGTTCGACAGTTTTTCCAGCAGGCCGATGTCCTGGGGGTGGCGACCAAACGTGTAGTCGCCCACCAGCAGGCTGAACGGATGCCCGCCGAAGGTGCCGTATTCTTCCTCGTAGATCTTCTTGAACAGCGCGCTCTGGTCAAACTCGACGGCTTTTTCCAGATCGTTCTGCAGTTCTTTCTGGGTCACGTTGAGCAAGCGCAGTTTAAGCCGCGTGCTGGTTTCAGTGTTCTGCACCAGCAGATGCAGGCCGCGCCAGGAGGCTTCGAGTTTTTGCAATTCGGGGTGGTGCAGCACTTCGTTGAGCTGGGCGCTGATCAACTGATCGATCTGGCTGATGCGGTCGTTGATCATGGCCACGGTGTCCTTGTCGATGGCCATGCCTTCGTCGAGGACCTGGGTGGCGAATTCGGCCAGCATGTCGCGGGCGTAGTCCTGCTGGCTGTCGTCGTGGGCCATGCGGCCTTCGGCGATGATCTTGTCCAGCAGGGACAGGGTCTGGGTCGTGCTCTCGCTGGTTTGAGCGCTGGATGAAGCAGGCATGGCTTTATCTCCCTTGAGTGATGAGCGCGATCAGGCCTGTGGTTCGGCCGGGGCTGGGTCATCGTTGGCGGCTTCGGTCGGCAGGTCTTGCGCATCCTGAGGGCGGGCTGACTTGATCTCTTGCAGGCCTTCGGTGTTGGCGATCACGTCGCGCAGCAGCTTGTCCAGGTCGTCGTTGCCATCAAGCTTGGTCAGCAGGTCCCGCAGACGCTGGCGGGCTTCGAACAGCCGGCGCAGGGGCGTGACCTGCTCCACGACCTTGACCGGATCGAAGTCGTCGATGTGGCGGAAGTTGAGTTCGATGTTGAGCTTGCTGTCGTCACCGCTGAGGGTGTTATTCACCTGGAGCGTGGCGCGAGGGGAGATGGAGGCCAGTACCTCGTTGAAATTGTCGCGATCGATTTCGGTGAAGCGCCGCTCGTTGAGCTTGGGCAGCGGGTCCAGTGGTTTGCCCGAGAGGTCGGCCAGAATGCCGACCACCAGTGGCAATTCTTTCTTTTCGATGGCATTGCCGATTTCCACGTCATAGGTGATCTGGACGCGGGGAGGACGGACTCTGTCGAGCTTGTGCTGGGTACTTTCTGCCATGGCGGCCGACTCCGATGCATGTAGGGAGCAATGCATCGGGGAGCCCGCTCATCGCATTCCCTTGCTGATCCGCAGGTTGCAAATGGAGGGCAGTAGACCTGTCATTCCCTTGACGAACCTGGTGCATTCGACTGTGTGGGTCGAACTACCCAAGACGCTAGAACAGGTCTATAAAAATGCAAGCAAAAACAATTTTTGACCGCTGAGAAAAGGAAGATTCATTTTGCGTGTTCTTTTTTCCGGATTATTTTTGAGCGTCGCGCTCACCGGTTGTTCGCTGTTTGCTCCCAGTGTCGATCTCGACAGCCTGACCCTGGACGTCGCGCCCCGAGCCAATGACGACACACCCATCGCAGTGGATTTTGTCGCCGTGAACGACCCGGATCTGCTCAAGCAGCTTTCGGGAATCAGCGCACGCCAGTGGTTTGCCGAGCGCGAACAGTTCCAGCGCGACTATCGTCAACTCATGTCGGTGTGGGGGCTGGAGCTGGTGCCGGGGCAATTCATCGACCGCCAACCCTTCCCTCTGGAGGGCAGGCGCGCCGCTGGACTTTTGGTCTTCGCCAGCTATAACACTCCCGGAGCCCACCGGCTTCGGCTGGACGATCAGCGTAAGGCCTGGCTGAAGTTCGAAAGTCGTGAGATGACCCTGGTGAACGATGGCCAACTTGCCAGTCAGCCTTGAGTGACCGCGGGCCGCCCAGGGGCGGCGTCATTGGGATGTCGAAGGGAGTCGTATGAGTCTGTTACCTGACGCGGTTTGCTGGCACGAGGGCATGCAGTTGCTGCCCCAGCACTTCCAATTGCAAGGCCTGCGCGCCGAAGCCCTGGCCGCGCATTTTGCCGGCGCCTGCAACCCCTGGTTCTGGGGTGTCAGCCAGCTTGAGGTCGACCCTTCGGATCTCAGTGCCGGCCAGGTCCGGCTGTTGCAGCTGCAGGGCACCTTGCCGGACGGGTTGCCGGTCAACGTGCAGGCCGGGGTCGGGCCGACCCTGGAGCTGGACATCACCGAAGCGGTGAACAAGACCGACGACGCGACGGTGACCGTGTACCTGGCCATCAGTCCGCTCTGGCGCGCCGGGCAGTTGCTGCCGCTCAAGGGACGGCTGCAATCGGTAGTGGGTGACGCCTTGCCGGACCTCACCAGCGGCGAGTTTCCCGAGTCCATCACGGTGTGGCGGCCGAACCCTCGGCTGTGCACAAAACTGAGCAAGGCCGACTCGATCTGCCTGCCACTGTTGCGCATCCGCAAGGAGGGCGGCGGTTTCCTGCGGGTGGCCTACACACCGCCGACGCCGATCCTGTTGCCGGAATCGATTCTAGGTCGGCGAGTGGCCGGGCTGTGTGCCAGGGCTCGGGAGAAATGCCTGTTCCTGGCCGGGCGCCTGCGTCAGGCCCAGGCGGCCGGTAACCAGGACGATGCCATGGAGATTCGCCGTCAATTGACTGCGTTGTGGGCGCGTTTGCCGGAAGTCGAAGGCGCGCTGAACACTCGGGTGGCGACGCCCCAGGCCTTGCATGGTCTGCTGTTGGGGCTGGCCGGTAGCTGGTCGGCGCTCGATCCGCTGGCCGGTGTCCCGGCCTTTGCGCCATTGGATTTTCTTGAGTTGCAACGCGGCTATGAGCCGCTGCTGGACTGGCTGGAAAACACCCTGGAGCTGGTCCGCGCCGGTTATCGCAGCCTGGCCTTCGAGCGCGATGACCAGGTGTTCTCGATCCAGTTGCCCGACGACCAGCCGAACCAGCGCCTGGTGATCGGCCTGCGTATGCCCAACGGCGCCAGTGAGCAAGCCGCGGCCGATTGGCTGCGCGGGGCGATCATCGCGTCGGCGCCGCACATCCCGCTGTTGAGTCGCCAACGCATGAGCGGTCTCCCCCATCAGGCCATGAGCCGCAACGAACAGGTGGCCTACAGCGTGGGTGACGACACCCGGTTGTTCGTGGTGGCCGCCAGCGGGCAATGGTTCGATGGGCAATTGCCGTTGCACATCGTAGCGCCGGCCTCGCATCAGGCCAGCAGTCCGTGGCAAGTGGTGTTGTTTGTGGCGCAAGCCGGTGAAAGCGCCTGATCGTAAAAGGGGAGTCGTATGCCTGACGGAAGTGGCGGGGCGGTTCGGAGTCTGCATGAGGCACCGCTGAGCAGTGCGTTTCGTCAGGCTTGGCTGAAGTGGTCCCAGGACTGGCAGGACTTGCCCAAGGACAGCGATCCCGCAGTATTGGTCAGCCGGGTGGTGGAGTTTTCCGGTCGAAGCGCCCAGCGGTTGTGGCGGGTTGCCTTTGCCACCGTGGGCGATGCGGCCACCGAGCAGGTCAAGGCATTGGTCTACGCCTTCGTGGCGCTGGTGGACGAGACCTTGCTGTTCACCCCATGGCCGGGACAACTGGCCTGGCAGCAGCATCCCCTCGAGTCGCGCATGTACTCCAGCCGTCAGGCCGGCGAACGGTTGCCGGCTGCCATCAAGAAACTGCTCGATGAGCAGATGCCCGGCACCCGGGACCTGGCCAACGTGTACCTGCAGTGTCTGATTCTCGGTTTTCAGGGCCGATTGCGGGGCGAGCCCGGTCAGGTCCAGCACGAAAAATGGCGTGTGGCGCTGTTCACGTTCGCCTGGCAGCACGAGCCCGATTATGTCGATGTCAGCCAGCGCCTGGCGATGTCTGCGGCGGCCACACCGATACGTGTCCCGGTTCAACAGTCGTTGCCGGACAGTTTGCGCCTGGGCCTGGTGATCCTGGCGATGGTGTTGCTGCTGACCGGGTTGGGGCAGGTGTTCTGGCGTGACATCCAATCAGAGCTTGAACCGGTGCTGCAACTGAACGAGTCGGTGGTTCAGGAGCAGGACTCATGAGCCTCTTGAGCATCGTCGCCCTGGTGTTGCTCGCCATAGTCGCGGTGCTGCTGATTGCGGCGGCGATCTGGTGGCTGCGCACCCAGGGCGGCGCGGCTATCCGCAGCTTCTATGGCGCGGTGCGCCACATGGAGCAGGAGCAAGGCACTCGGGACCGCTATCAGATGCCCTGGTTGTTGATGCTGGGCAACGAGGCCGATGGCGCGCAGTTGTGCGCCCAGTGGCGTTTGCAGCCGACAGACAAGGCGGCGTGGTTCGGGCGCTGGTGGTCGGATGCCGAAGGCGCGGTGCTGGTGGTGCCCCAGGCGCTGTTTTTGCCCGATGAGGGCATGAACATGCAGCGGGGCAACTGGTGGCGCCTGTTGGGATTGATTCTGCGCCTGCGCAGCAGACGGCCGCTGGATGCGGTGATCTGGACTGTGCCGTTCGGCAAGCTCGATGACATCGAGCAGACGACCGAGCTGAGTCTCAAGGTCCGGCGCTGTTTCATCGACCTCTTGCAACGGTTCGGTCTGAGCTTGCCGGTGTACGTGGTGATCACCGGGATGGAAGAACTGCCGGGGTTCCAGGAACTGGTCAGCGCCTTGCCCGCCCAGGCGCGGGAATCGACGCTGGGCTGGTCGTCGCCATATTCGCCCGAGGCGGCGTGGCAATCGCAATGGAGCGATCAGGCGCTGGATCAGGTCAACGCCGCATTGTCCCAGTCGATCATCGAAATCGGCGCGCTGTCGGGGCAGTTGAGCAGCGATCTGTATGGGTTGCCGGAGCGTTTCGAAGGGTTGCGGCGCGCCATGCAGCTGCTGCTGGAACCGGTTTTCCAGGGCAACGCGCAAGGCGAGGCACCGCGCTTTCGTGGCGTGTATTTCACCGCCAGCCAGGCGCCGGCCGTCACCGGCGATGGGTTGACCGCCAGCGACAGCGTTTTGCGCCAGACGGTGTTCGCCCGGCAATTGTGGTCGCGCCGGCTGGTGGCCGAGCGGGGCCTGGCCCAGCCGGTGCCACGCCTGCTGCGCTTGCGCCAACGCTGGCATCGGCTGGGCGGTGGGGTGGCGCTGGTGGTCGGCGTGGTCTGGCTGGGGAGCATGGTCTGGGTCTGGCACGATTCGGTCGAGCAAGCCGAGGGCTTGTCGCGGTTGGTCCTCAGCGCGCACAAAAACCATGTCGTGGTCGACCCCGACAAGCCGCAACTGGAGCCGACCCGGCACAACGTGCAGAACTACTGGAACGTGCTGGAAAAAGCCCCGCGCTGGCGTTTCGTCTCGGTGGTGTTTCCGACTTCCTGGTTCTCCGCCGTGGACGTACAACTGGACAACGGCTTGCGCATGACCGCCCGCCATCATTGGATATTGCCGCTGCGTGACCTGCTGGTCTCGGATCTCGAACAACTCAAGGGCATCCGCAATACCGAGCGGCGCGGCAACGTGGAAAGCGAAGATCCGGCGCAATGGCAAAGTTACGTGAAAGCCAAGGACCTGGTTGAGCGTGCGGTGCGCCTGGAACAGCACAACCAGATGTTCAGCCAGGCGGTGAACAACCCCAAGGCACCGTTGGACGAGCTGGTGCAACTGAGCAACAACGCCCTGTCGTTGAACCTCAACACCGGGACCTTGAGCCGGGCGCGTTTTTACAATCGGGTGCTGTTCGATGCCCAGAATAGCGATTTGAAAGGCCTGGACCTGAACGCCGCGCGCCCGGTGATTGCCGATAACTTCATGGGCCTGATGCAGCGCTGGCTGGATCATTACTTTCTGGCGGACAACTTCGTGCGGCAGGCCGGTTACCTGAAGCTGCATCTGCAACGGCTTGAGGCCGGCGGCGGCAACTCCTTGAGCGAACTCGAAGAGCTGATGGCGTTGGTCGATGACCTGCAAAGGCTCGTCAGCCTGACCAACTCGGCCTGGGGCCGGGGCAAGGGGCAGGACCTGGTGCCCGGTTACACCCAGTTGATGGACAAGGTGGGCCACAGCACGCTGCTGGGGCCGGATCTTGAGCAGGATCTGCAGAGCCAGGCGGCAAAATTGCAGCAGAGCTTTCGCGACCAGTGGATCGTCCAGACCGGTTCCAGGGACAATCTGTTGGTCCAGCAGGGCAGCGGTTTGCTGGTGCTGCAGGAGCATGTCACGGCGCTGGACGGCGCGGTACAAGCGCTGTTCAAGCGTGACTTCGTGGCGTTGGCCATGCAGAAGGCGCCGTCGGACAGTAACGCCGACTCGATGGGCCGGGGTGACAGCGACGATTTCAGCGTTGCCTTGAACTACTTCGCCAGCTACCAGAGCTACGCCAATGATGAACTGCCGCGCATCCCGCCGGATTATCGTGGAGCGCTGATGGAGGCTGCTGAAAGCGCGGCGGCGCGGGCCATGTGGCTGAGTCTGGATGACAGCGAGCAACCGCTACCGGGCATGAGTTTCAATGTGCAGACCTCCCAGGCCGTTGCCCTGCAAAAAGCTTTCATGGATGTGAAGCGCAGCGATCTGGCGATTCGTTTTCAGCGCCTGCTCAACCGCCGCGCGTTGGCGCAGATCCAGAGCGGCCTGAACGAAATCGACGCCCAGCCACTGTTCACCCAACGTGCCGATGTCCAGCGTTGGGACGGCTCGAAGAACTTCGGCTTGCAGTTGTACGGCGCCACTGATCCTCAGGACTTGAAGCTGAACCTCAACCAGCAGTTCGGCGCCATGCTACAGATCGCCGAGCATCGTATGCCTGCGCTGGAATGGCTGATTGTCCAGCAGGACAACCTGTCGGCCCTGGAGCATGATCAGGTCGCCCGGTTCATGGCGCTCAACGACGAACTGCTCAAATACAAGAACCAGAACCCGGCCAGTGCGGCTGCCCAACTGGAGCAATTGGTAAGCCGCGATTTCATCGAAATGGACACCACGTCCTGCGCGCAAATACTGCAAACGTCCAGCCTGCCCGGCGGACGTGGCGACCTGGCCGTGCGCACCGTTACGCTGCAACAAAGTGCCTTGCAGCGCTGCCTGTATCTACAACAGAACCAGGCGGCGACCGCCTGGAATGACCTGGCCAATTATTTCAATCAGTACCTGGCCGGGCGCTTTCCGTTTTCCCAGGACGTGCGGGCCAGCGATGCCGACCCGGCGCGGGTCCAGCGCCTGCTGGAGCTGATCGACACGCGGCTGCCTCAGGCACAGGCCGGACTGGCGTTGAGCCGGACGCCGGAGCGATTGGCGGCGGAGGATTTTCTCAACCGTTTGAAACAGGCCGGTGCCTGGCTCGGGCCGCTGTTCGTGCGGGACAAGAGTGGCTTGCTCGGCGTGGAAATGGACGTGCGCTGGCGAACCGATCGCGAGCAGGAACGCGGCGCGGATCAGGTGATCGCCTGGGGGCTGAACGCCGGCAACCAACAGATCAGTTACCCAGGTGAAACCGGGCAGAACCTGCGCTGGATGGTCGGGCAACCGGTGAGTTTGACCCTGCGCTGGGCCCGTAACGGTTACCAGCGTCCGGCCAACGACCCCTTGCAACCCGACCTGGTGGTGCGCGATCTGGAAGCCGGCTGGGAGTATCAGGGGCCGTGGGCGTTGCTGCGCCTGATGCGCTCACTGGTGTCGAGCCAGCGCCAGCCGAACGCCGACTACACCGACTTCCCGCTGACCCTGCAACTGCCCGTGACGGCCCAGACCCAGGCGACCACGGCGCAACAGACCCAGATGTTCCTGCGTTTGTCGCTGATGAGCCAGGGTTCGAAGCTGCCGCTGTCGATTGCGCCGCTGCCGACCCAGGCCCCCCGTTCACCTTTCATGGCGACCTCATCGAGCACCGCCATCGCAACCCGCGAGGAGGGCTTGTGAGTTTGCCGATATCCCCTTTGCCCGAACTCATCCCCCGGTTGCTTGAGCCGATCAGCGCCGAATCGCCCTGTGGCCAGGATCTGCGCTACGAGCCGGAGTTCGACCAGTTGCGCGAGTTGCGCCGGGAGGACGACACCAGCCTGCCCACAGGTGTGTGGCAATCGTCGATCAAGCGTGCCCAATGGCCGGAACTGGAAAGACTCGCCACTGCGTTGCTGCTCGAGCGCAGCAAGGATTTGATGATCAGCGCGTGGCTGGGGGAGGCCTGGTTACACCTGACCGGGCTGGAAGGACTGCCGGGCAGCCTGGCGTTGGTGGCGGGTCTGTGTGAGCGTTACCCCGAGCAACTGTATCCCCGGGCCGATGACGGTGACCCGTCGTGGCGGGTCATTCCGCTGGAGTGGCTGGCCCGTCGCTACAGCGAAGTGTTACTGACACGGGTGCCCTTGTTCGATGGCCGGGACCCTGATTTCGACGGTTTCTGCCTGGCCGACTGGCAACGCTTGCAGCGCCAGCAGGTGTTGGTCAACGACAGTAAAAACGCCAAGGCCTCGGCGGAAGCGGCGCGCAACGACCAGAAAAAACTCAGCGAACTGATTCGCACCACGCCATTGTCGTTCTGGTTGCATCGCCAGGGCAGCCTGATGCTGAGCCTGCAGCACCTGCAACGGCTCGAAGCCTGGAGTGATGCCTACCTGGGCGATCAGGCCCCAGGCTATTCCTCCCTGCAGGACGTGATACAGGCCTTGCTGACATTGATAGAGGAGTTCATTGCGATGAACCCACAGCAACCCACCGTCGTGCCGGCGCAAGCACCACCGCCGGTGACGCCGCAAACCGCCCCAGCGCAGGTGGGCGCCGCGGCAACCCTGGCTTTTCAGGAGCCGGCCAGCCGCGAGGAAGCCTATCGCCAGTTGCTGGTCATCGCCGGCTACCTGGCTCGCACCGAACCCCACAGTCCGGTGCCCTATTTGATCCGGCGCGGCGTGGAGTGGGGCAACAAACCGTTGAACGAGCTGCTGGGCGAACTGATCAGTGCCGATGCCGAATCCCGGCGCGTGTGGACGCTATTGGGCGTTCTCTAACGCTCCTCGTCGGGCAAGCGCACCGGCGTCAGTACCGGTTTGCCGGAAAAGAACGCGGTCAGGTTCTGGCCCACCAACTCCACCATAGCGCGGGTGGCTTCCGGCGACAGGCCTGCCACGTGGGGTGTGAGGACGACATTGGGCAGGTTCTTCAGCGCCTGCGGCACTTCGGGCTCGTGATCGAACACATCCAGGGCCGCTCCGGCAATTCGCCGTTGTTCCAGGGCGCTGATCAGGTCGGCGGTGGCAACCACGCTGGCCCTGGCGACGTTCACCAGAAATCCTTTTGGACCGAGCGCATCCAGGCTCTGCTTGTTTATCAACTGCCGGGTATCCAGGCCGCCTGGTGTGGCGACGATCAGGAAGTCCGAGACCCGCGCCAGTTCCGTGGGCGTGGCGCAGAAGGTGTAGGGCACGTCGTTGCGTACCCGGCGATTGTGATAGCTGACACTCATGTCAAAGCCCAGGGCGGCCCGTTTGGCGATCGCCATGCCCACCGCGCCAAGGCCCAACACGCCCAGCCGCTTACCGGCCAGGGAAGGGCGCGCGCTCCTCGGCCATTCGCCCCGTCGCAGGGCGGCATCGCAATGGGGGATATCGCGCACCAACGCCAGCAACAGCGCCATGGCATGGTCGGCTACCGACGACGCATTGACCCCGGCGCCATTGGTCACGACGATGCCGCGCTGATGGGCGGCCTGCAGGTCCACCTGCTCGTAGCCGGCGCCGATCACGCAGATGATTTTCAGGTTGGGCAGGGCGGCAATTTCCTCGGCCGTCAAACCCAGGGGACCGCGGGTCAGAACCGCACTGAACCGTTCTCCATGTTCGTAAATCGCCGTCTTGCGCTCGGCAGGCGTTGGCGCCAACTCCAAGTGATAGCCCTGACGCTCAAGAATCGGCAGGTATTCGTTGACGGTTTCAACCAGTACAAGAACGGTTGCGGTCATGCTGTGCTCCTGTGGGCAATAGGACTGACGAAAAACCTGTGGGAGCGAGCCTGCTCGCGATAGCGGTGTCTCAGGAAATACCATGGCTGGCTGTTCCATCGCTATCGCGAGCAGGCTCGCTCCCACAGGGTTTTGTGCATTATGGCTTATCCTGCGCTGGTAACTGTTTCATCTGTTCTGAGTGTAGGAGTTGGCGCAAAAAGGCGATAGGTCGGCGGCTTCATTCCCCGGCGTTATTTGCCGCAGATGCACCGTCCTCACAACCGCTCCTCAGCTAAGTCTTTGCTTCTGCTCGTTAATCCCGGACAATCGCGCCCCTGTTTCGGCCAGGGCGCTGCCTGTCGGGGTTTTCCGACTCGTCCTGGTCGGGTGCATGTGACCGGAATGCGGAGATCCGACCGGATGAATGATCAGGCCACTAGCGTCGAAGAACGCTTTGAAACGACAGCCCCAGCTACGCTCAGCCAGTGGGGGCGGCATGACACTACTTGGATGTTGGGCCTGTTTGGCACCGCCATCGGTGCAGGTACTTTGTTTTTGCCCATCAACGCCGGCCTCGGCGGTTTCTGGCCGTTGTTGATCCTGGCGTTGCTAGCCTTTCCCATGACGTTCTACGCCCACCGGGGGCTGACCCGTTTCGTGTTGTCCGGCCGTGAAGGCGCGGACATCACTGACGTGGTGGAGGAGCATTTCGGTATCAAGGCCGGTGCACTGATCACGTTGCTGTACTTCTTTGCAATTTTCCCGATTCTGCTGATCTACAGCGTGGCGCTGACCAATACGGTGGGCAGCTTCCTGGAGCATCAACTGCATATCCAGCCGCCACCTCGGGTGGTGCTGTCGCTGGTGTTGATCCTGGGTTTGCTGGCAGTGGTGCGATGCGGGGAGCAGGCGATCGTCAAGGCCATGAGCCTGATGGTCTATCCGTTTATCGTAGCGTTGCTGTTCCTGGCGGTGTTTCTGATCCCGCACTGGAACGGTGGCATCCTGACCACTGCGTCCACGCTGCCTGAACCTTCGGCGCTGCTGCACACTTTGTGGCTGGCGATTCCGGTGATGGTGTTCTCGTTCAATCACTCGCCGATCATCTCGGCGTTTGCGGTGGATCAGAAGCGTCGCCATGGCGATAACGCCGAAGTGCGCAGCTCGCAGATCCTCTCGCGCGCCCATGTGCTGATGGTGGTGATGGTGCTGTTCTTTGTGTTCAGTTGTGTTTTGACGCTTTCCCCGTCGCAACTGGCCGAGGCCAAGGCGCAGAATCTGTCGATCCTGTCGTACCTGGCCAACCACTTTAGTAACCCGACCATCGCTTTTGCCGCGCCATTGATTGCGTTCGTGGCGATCTCCAAGTCCTTCCTGGGGCATTACATTGGCGCCAGCGAAGGCCTCAAGGGCCTGATCGTCAAGAGCGGTCGACGTCCGGCGGCAAAGACCCTGGACCGTCTGACCGCGGCGTTCATGTTGGTGGTGTGCTGGATCGTCGCCACCCTTAACCCGAGCATCCTGGGCATGATCGAAACCCTGGGCGGCCCGGTAATCGCGGCGATCCTGTTCCTGATGCCGATGTACGCCATCCAAAAGGTCCCGGCCATGGCCCGTTACCGCGGCCAGGCGTCCAATGTGTTTGTCGCGCTGGTGGGGTTGGTGGCGATTACTGCGTTGGTCTACTCCCTAATGGCCTGATAACACAGGCCCCTTGGGGAAGCGGGCTTGCTCGCGAAAGCGGTGTTTCAGTTGGCATGGATGCTGGCTATCCGGTCGCCATCGCGAGCAAGCTCGCTCCCACAGTGTGTCCGAGGTGTTCATAGGCATCGCATCCACCGAAAGTCCCCTGTGGGAGCGAGCTTGCTCGCGATAGCGGCCTGCCAGCTTGCATCGAAATCCCAGGCATAAAAAAACGCCGCCCCTCGCAAGAAGGGCGGCGTTTTTAGTCGAGCGTTGAAGCCTTAGGCTTGAACGACCGGGATGTTGGCATTGGCAGCCGCTTCACGGAACTCTCGAAGCTCAGGTAGCGGTACACGTCCGCTGCCATGCTGTCGATCTTGCCGGCGTATTCCATGTACTCCTCGACGGTCGGCAGGCGACCCAGGATGGACGCCACGGATGCCAGTTCGGCCGAAGCCAGGTAGACATTCGCGCCGTCGCCCAGACGGTTCGGGAAGTTACGGGTCGAAGTCGATACCACAGTGGAGTTCGGTTCCACGCGTGCCTGGTTACCCATGCACAGCGAGCAGCCTGGCATTTCCATCCGTGCACCGGCCTTGCCGTAGATGCCGTAGTAGCCTTCTTCGGTGAGCTGGTGAGCGTCCATCTTGGTCGGCGGCGAGAGCCACAGACGGGTTGGCAACTGACCCTTGACCTGTTCCAGCAACTTACCGGCAGCGCGGAAGTGGCCGATGTTGGTCATGCACGAACCGATGAACACTTCGTCGATCTTCTGCCCAGCGACGCTGGAGAGCAGGCGGGCATCGTCCGGGTCGTTCGGCGCGCAGAGCACAGGCTCCTTGACGTCGGCCAGATCGATCTCGATGACTTCGGCGTATTCGGCGTCCTTGTCGGCTTCCAGCAGTTCCGGGTTGGCCAGCCAGGCTTCCATCGCCTGGGCACGACGCTCCAGGGTGCGGGCATCGCCGTAGCCTTCGCCGATCATCCAGCGCAGCAGGGTGATGTTCGATTGCAGGTATTCGGCAATCGATTCCTTGGACAGCTTGATGGTGCAACCGGCAGCCGAACGTTCGGCCGAGGCGTCGGACAGTTCGAACGCTTGCTCGACGGTCAGGGTTTCCAGGCCTTCGATTTCCAGGATGCGGCCGGAGAAGGCGTTCTTCTTGCCTTTCTTCTCGACGGTCAACAGACCTTTCTGGATCGCGTAGTAAGGGATGGCGTGAACCAGGTCACGCAGGGTGACGCCTGGTTGCAGCTTGCCCTTGAAGCGAACCAGGATCGATTCCGGCATGTCCAGCGGCATGACGCCAGTGGCGGCGGCGAACGCCACCAGGCCAGAACCGGCCGGGAACGAGATACCGATCGGGAAACGGGTGTGGGAGTCACCACCGGTGCCGACGGTGTCCGGCAGCAGCATGCGGTTCAGCCAGCTGTGGATGATGCCGTCGCCCGGACGCAGGGACACGCCGCCACGGGTCATGATGAAGTCAGGCAGGGTGTGGTGGGTGGTGACGTCGATCGGCTTCGGATAAGCCGCGGTGTGGCAGAACGACTGCATCACCAGGTCGGTGGAGAAGCCCAGGCAAGCCAGGTCCTTCAGTTCGTCACGGGTCATCGGGCCAGTGGTGTCCTGGGAGCCGACGGTGGTCATCTTCGGTTCGCAGTAGGTGCCTGGACGCACGCCTTTGACGCCGCACGCCTTGCCGACCATTTTCTGCGCCAGGGTGAAGCCCTTGGTGCTTTCGGCCGGAGCTTCCGGCTTCTTGAACAGGTCCGAAGGTGGCAGGCCCAGTTCGGTGCGCGCCTTCTCGGTCAGGCCACGGCCGATGATCAGCGGGATACGACCGCCAGCACGGACTTCGTCGAGCAGGACCGGGGTCTTCATTTCGAAGGTGGCCAGGACTTCGTCGCTGTTGTGCTTGGTGACTTTACCGGCGTGCGGGTACAGGTCGATCACGTCGCCCATGTTCATCTTCGACACATCGAATTCGATCGGCAGGGCGCCGGCGTCTTCCATGGTGTTGTAGAAGATCGGTGCGATCTTGCTGCCGAAGCAGAAGCCGCCCGCGCGCTTGTTCGGCACGTAAGGAACGTCGTCGCCGAAGAACCACAGTACGGAGTTGGTTGCCGATTTACGGGACGAACCGGTACCGACCACGTCGCCGACGTAGGCGATCGGGAAGCCGTCGTTGCGCATTTGCTCGATCTGTTTCATCGGGCCGATGGCGCCTTGCTGGTCCGGAACGATGCCGTCACGGGCCATTTTCAGCATGGCCAGGGCGTGCAGCGGGATGTCAGGACGGGACCAGGCGTCCGGGGCAGGGGACAGGTCGTCGGTGTTGGTTTCGCCAGTCACCTTGAACACGCGCAGGCTGATCTTGTCGGCCAGTACCGGGCGGTTCTTGAACCACTCGCCGTCGGCCCAGGATTGCAGTACGGCTTGGGCGTGAACGTTGCCGTTCTTGGCTTTTTCCGCGACGTCGTGGAAGGCATCGAACATCAACAGGGTGTGCTTGAGCTGTGCGGCCGCGACCGGCGCCAGCTCGGCGTCGTCCAGCAGCTCGACCAGGGTCACGATGTTGTAGCCGCCCTGCATGGTGCCCAGCAGTTCAACGGCGCGCTTCTTGTCCAGCAGAGGGGATTTGGCTTCGCCTTTGGCCAGCGCGGAGAGGAAACCGGCCTTTACATAGGCGGCTTCGTCGACTCCTGGCGGAACGCGATTGGTGATCAGGTCAACGAGGAAGGCTTCTTCGCCAGCGGGGGGATTCTTCAGCAGCTCGACCAGGCCTGCAGTTTGTTCGGCGTTTAGCGGCTGGGGAACGATACCCAGGGCTGCACGCTCTTCGATATGTTTGCGGTAGGCTTCAAGCACAGTATTACCCTCATCAGTGGTCCCAAATGGGTGTCCGGGACGCTCATCCCGAAATTGCCGTACTCATGCGCTGCGTGACGTTTTGGGTCGCTTAGCCAGAATTACCGACAATTCCTTACAGAAGCTGCTTTCAAAGTTTTACGCCTGCAGAACGGGAGCTGATGAGGGTTGGCGCTGGGCTTTCCCCGCTGGAAAGACCCATCGCCAACACCGCTCTGAAGGAACGACTGTGCTCGTGACGCTTTGAAAACAGCTTCTAACGGACATTGGCGCCTAAAAAGGCTGGCTGATTCTACGGCAAAAAAAAATTAAAGGTAAGACAGGGTCTATTGGACTTTGGTGGCGAGTCGCGTTGCTGGGCCAACGTGCGCGAGGCAAGGCGCGGGCCGCCGTCGCGGCCGCCACCAAAGTCCAATAGACCCTCAGCCCCTGAAGTTTGAGGGGTGATCAATGTTAGACAAAGGGCTAACATGCGGGCCTGTTTCGCTTTTTTCCGCCAATTGCCTACTTATGCCCAATCAGACGATCAAGACCCCCTGCGTCGGCCTCTGCTCCACTGTCTACGGTGACCTGGTGTGCCGTGGCTGCAAGCGTTTCCACCATGAAGTGATCCACTGGAACGGCTACAACGAGGAAGAAAAGCACGCGGTGTGGCTGCGTCTCGAGCAATTGCTGGTGCAGGTGATGGCGGCCAAGCTGGAAGTCTTCGATCCCCAGCGGCTGCGCGAGCAACTGGAGCAGCGCAAGATCCGCTTCGTGCCGCACCAGTCGGAATATTGCTGGGCCTATCAGCTGATCGCCCGCGGGGCGCGGGTGATCAACCAGCTGGAGGCCTACGGGATGGTGTTGCTGCCGGAGTTTCGCGACTGGGAACTGCCGGAGTTGCGCGATGCCATCGATCGGGAGTTTTTCCTCCTGTCGGAAGCCCATTACCAGCGGTATATCGCCCCGGGGTTTCTCAAGGACGCCTTTGGCGCCTGACCGCTAAAAAAGCATCGCGAGCAAGCTCGCTCCTACAAGGTATGTGCAACCTGTAGAAGCGAGCTTGCTCGCGATGGCGTTCTATCAGTAAACCTATCACTCAGTGCTTGCTGGCCACCTCTTCCAGGTGGTCCATGATCACCTCCGGCTTGAGCACCAGCACGTCGCTTTCCAGGGCATCGAGCACCACTTCCGCGGTGTTGCCGATCAGCGCCCCGGAAATCCCGGTGCGCGCCACGGTGCCGATGATGGTCAGCGCCGCCTGCAATTCATGGGCGGTGTGCGGGATCAGCACGTCCGCCGGGCCTTCTTCTATATGCAGGTGGGTATCGTCGATGTCGAATTCGGCCTGGAACGCCTTGCACTGCTCGCGATAGCGCGCCTCGATGGTTTCCTTGAGCTGGAACACCGGGTCGGACGCCGACAGCATCGGCGACGGATGGGCGCTGATCACATGCAGCTGCGCCTTGGCCAGGCTGGCGATGTCGAAACCATGGTCGACGATGGTGGCATGCAGGGTGCGATGCTCGCCGTCGACATTGCCGACGTCGATGGCCGCCAGGATCACGCCGCCGGTCCAGGGCTTGGCGGTTTTCACCAGCAGCACCGGGCTTGGGCAGTAGCGCAGCAGTTTCCAGTCGGCGGGGGTGAGCAGGGCCTTTTTCAGCGGGTTGTCGGCAAAGTGCTGCTTGATCACCAGGCCACAACCTTCGGCCTGCTGCACGTCGATGATGGTGCCGTGCAGGCTGTCGTTCCAGGCCTGCTCGGTGGTCACGCTGTAGCCCTCGCTCAGCAGGCTGCTCTTGAGCACGCTCAGCAGCGCCGAATGCTCGTGTTTCTTGTCGCACACCAGCAGGTGCAGATGGGCCTGGGTCACCCCGGCGATCAGCTTGGCGCGCTTGAGCGCAAGGCTTTCGGAATGCTCGGGCTCGATGACCACCAGGATGCTGCGGATGGCTTGCATGGTCGGGATCTCCAGAGAGGGATGAAGGCTACGTTGCACAACTATAGTTGCTGCGCGTCGCCGTGGCTGTTGACGCACATCAAGCGCCGCGGCTGGTGGTCTGCGGCGCGGCCGGTATAATCGGCGCCCTTCGCCGTGAACCCTTATGCCGTGAGCCCCATGTTATCTATCCCTGAAGTCGCCACCGTCCTGCCTTGCGAGCACCTTATCTTCAAGGCTGCCCAAAAGGACGGACGGCCATGAACCTGCCACAAATCCATGAGTTCCTCGGCTGCCGCACGCCGGATGCCTGGGTCCGGGCGGCCCTGGCGGATCAGGAAACCCTGCTGATCGACCACAAGAACTGCGAATTCAAGGCGGCCAGCACGGCCCTGAGCCTGATCGCCAAGTACCACTCCCATGTCGACCTGATCAACATGATGTCGCGCCTGGCCCGGGAAGAGCTGGTGCACCACGAACAGGTCATGCGCCTGATGAAACGGCGCAAGATCGAACTGCGCCAGCTGTCGGCCGGGCGTTATGCCTCGGGCCTGCGCAAGGTGGTGCGCAGCCACGAACCGGTGAAGCTGGTGGACACCCTGGTGGTTGGCGCCTTTATCGAGGCCCGAAGCTGCGAGCGTTTCGAGGCGCTGGTGCCGCACCTGGACGAAGAACTGGGCAAGTTCTACTTCGGCCTGCTGAAAAGCGAGGCCCGGCACTTCCAGGGTTACCTGAAGCTGGCCTATCAGTACGGCGACGCCAAGGACATCGCCCAGGTGATCGAGAAGGTGCGCGCCGCCGAGCGTGAGCTGATCGAGTCGCCGGACGTCGAGTTCCGTTTCCACAGCGGCGTGCCTGCTCTGTAGAACGGCCGACGCCGGTATAAAACTACGGGCAAATTGTAAAAAACTCTTAAAAGCATGAAACATCATTGAAAACCGGCCATCTGGGCCGGTTTTTGCTGTCTGCCCTGGTCTCAGATTTATCCGATGCCGCCTATAATGCGCGCCCCAATTGTGCGCACTCAGACTGGTATTTATGGATAACCCGGGTCTTGGCAAAGTATTGCTGGTGGAAGATGACGAGAAGCTCGCCGGGCTGATCGCGCACTTCCTGTCCCAACACGGTTTCGAGGTCCTGACGGTACATCGTGGCGATGTGGCGCTGGCGGCCTTTCTCGAGTTCAAGCCGAAAATCGTCGTCCTCGACCTGATGCTGCCGGGCCAGAGCGGCCTGCACGTGTGCCGGGAGATCCGCAACGTGGCGGACACTCTTATCGTCATCCTCACCGCCAAGGAAGACGACCTCGATCACATCCTCGGCCTGGAATCCGGCGCCGACGACTACGTGATCAAGCCGATCAAGCCGGCGGTGCTGCTGGCCCGCCTGCGCGCCCTGCAACGGCGCCAGTTGCCGGAGCCGACGGTGCGCGGCGCGCTGGAATTCGGCCGCCTGACCCTCGACCGCAGTTGCCGCGAAGTGCGCCTGGCCGGCGAGCCGATCGAGCTGACCACCATGGAGTTCGAGCTGCTGTGGCTGCTGGCCAGTTCGGCGGGCAAGATCCTCTCCCGCGACGACATCCTCAACCGCATGCGCGGCATCGCCTTCGACGGCCTCAACCGCAGCGTCGATGTCTACATCAGCAAGCTGCGCGGCAAACTCCAGGACAACCCTCGCGAGCCGGTGTGCATCAAGACCATCTGGGGCAAGGGCTATCTGTTCAATCCGTTCGCGTGGGAGCTCTAGATGCTGCGGCTGTTTCTGGGTTTGTACATTGTCCTGGCCATAGGTTTTGCCGGGGCGATCACCGCGGTCGATCACATCTTCACGGCCATCCTCGAAGACCCGCTGGAAGCCTACAACCGCGATGCGGTGCGCGGGCCGGCTTATAGCCTGGTGGAACAGTTGCGGCCGTTCGACAGCGCCGAGCGCGAACGGCAATTGCAGGCGTTGCAGCCGCATTACGGCTTGCAGTTGCGTCTGGTGAACGCCGACGCGCTGGGCCTGAGCGCCCGCGAACAGGCCTTGCTGGCCTCCAACCAGTTGGTGGTGCGGCAAGCGTTCACCGAGTTTATCGCCAGCATCGACCAGGGCCCGCAATTGCTCAGCATCAAGTTGCCGGAAGAGCCCTCGCTGACCCGCTTCTATACCACCGCGGCCTATTTTCTCCTCGCTACGCTGGTGGGCATCGTCCTGTATTTCTGGGTGCGCCCGCACTGGCGCGATCTGGAGCAACTGCGGCTGGCGGCCGAACGGTTCGGCGACAACGACCTGAGTACGCGCCTGCACCTGTCGCGGCGCTCGAACATTCGCGAGCTGGCCGAGCACTTCAACCGCATGGCCAGCCGCATCGAAGGCCTGATCGCCAATCAGCGCGAGCTGACCAACGCGGTGTCCCATGAGCTGCGCACGCCCATCGCCCGCCTGTCGTTCGAACTCGACCAGCTCAAGCAATCCGATCCGAAACACAACCGCGAGCTGATCGCCGACATGTACGCCGACCTCGGCGAGCTGGAGGAAATGGTTTCCGAACTGCTGACCTATGCCAGCCTGGAACACGGCGCCACGGTGATCAACCGCGAGACTATCCAGGCCCACAGCTGGCTCGACAGCGTGGTCGGCAGTGTCGCCCTGGAGGCGGAAGCGGCGGGGGTACAGATCCTGATCCGCGCCTGCGAGGTCGAGTGCATCAGCATCGAGCCGCGGTTCATGGCGCGGGCGGTGATCAACCTGCTGCGCAACGCCATTCGCTACGCCGAGCGGCGCGTCGAGGTGTCCCTGGTGCGGGTCGGGCAGGGTTATGAAGTCCAGGTCAACGACGACGGCCCGGGCGTGCCGGTGGAAGGACGCAAGAAAATCTTCGAGCCGTTCTCCCGGCTCGACGCCAGCCGCGACCGCCGCACCGGCGGCTTCGGCCTTGGCCTGGCACTGGTGCGGCGGGTGTCGCAGTCCCACGGCGGCCAGGTCGAGGTGACGGATTCGCAGTGGGGCGGCGCGTCGTTTCGCATGACCTGGGCGCAGCTCGAGTAGCCCCGGCCCATAGGCACATACCCGCGGAATTGCGCATGCTTCTGTAGGAGCGCAGCTTGCGCGCGATGAACGATAACGCGGTGGATCAGGCGGTCCGCGTCGTGGTCATCGCGGGCAAGCCTCGCTCCTACAGAAGCACGCGGTTCTGTAGGAGCGAGCGGGCGGCGATCCGACTTGCCCGCGATAGCGTCAGAACGACCAACGCCGCTTAGAAGCTGTACTCCAGCGTGGTCGCCAGCGACGTCTGCATCCGCCGCTCGACAATCGGGCTGTCCGCCGCCTCCCGCCCCAGGTACTGCAAAGCCAGTACCGTCGACACGTTCATCTGTTCGCTGACCGGCACTGTCCAGGTCAGGTCGCCGCCCCGGCTGAGAAAGCCGCCCTTGGGGCGATAGGCTGCGAAGCGGGTCCTGCCGGCCTGGGCCGCGCTGACGCCATACCAGGTGCGCAGGTAGTCGCCGTCACCGAACTGGCTGTTGAGGCTGCCTTCGAGGCGGCCGTAGCGGCCTTCATACAGCGTGCTGCCAATGCTCAGTTGCAGGTGGTTGTAGGCCGAGCCGGTGTCCGGGTCGTCATTCTTCTTCAGCGCATGCTGCAGCGTGGCCCCGAGCTCCACGGCGCCCAGGGTGTAGCCCAGGTGGGCGCCGAACTGCGTGCGGGACTTGATCGAGCCCATGCCGGCCAGATGGTCCGAACCCTTGTAGCCGCTCTTGCGGTCCTTGCGTGCTTCGCTGGGGCCGACCCAGGTGCTGAACGCCAGGTCGCCCCATTCATGGCCCCAGCCAAGGCCCTGCTCGGTATTGAGGAACACCCCGTAGGGGCTGACGATTGCGCCGCCCAGGATCGGCGCGACTGTGCGTTCGTCGCTGCCGCTGTAGCGCGGCAGGCTGGCGGCGCCGGCTTGTAGTTGGTATTGCCAGTCCGCGGCGTAGAGCGGGCCGCTGGACGTCAGCAGGCACAGCGAAGCCAGAGGCAGCGCAGCAAGGGACAGGCACAAGGTTTTCGGACGGATCGAGGTCTTCATCGGCGGCTAGAAACTCAGCAGGGTGTGGGAATGGTCGTTGGGGGTGGAATAGGAGCTGCCCAGGCCATCGCGCGGTCGCTGGGCGACCTTGCGCGCCGGGACGACAGGAGCCGGTTCGGCACGCAGGGCGGTCTCGGGTGGCGTGGCGATTTCAGGCGGCGGTTCGACGCTGGGCGTCGGGGCCGTGGGCGGCGTGCCCTGGCAGCTGAGGCCACCGAGCAGCACACCGATGAAGAGCGTGAAGAACCGACCGTACATGACGCACCCGTGGGGAAATGGATGCGCTCATGCTAGGGACGCGGGCGCGGGCAATCTTTGGCAGCTTTGTCGCAAAACTGTCAAAGACTGTGAATGCCCGGCGCTTAGCGTTGCAGGTCCAGGCGCTCATGCCACTGAGCGATGGACTCCTCGGGGTAGTGGGCGAATTGCAGGTCGTGGGGATGCCAGTCGATTTCCACCCAGGGCGCCCTGGAGTCGAGCATCAGGTGGGTGTGTTCCGGCGGTATCGGCAACGGTGTGTCGATGGCCGAGGCAAAGGGATGGATCAGTTCCGGCCATTGCGGGCTGAACAGCCACAACCCGGAGCCGCAGCGGCTGCAGAAATGCCGTTCGGCGCTGCTGCGCCGGGCACGTTTGCCGGGTTCCCTGAGCAGCGCGTGGTAGATCGAGATGTGCTGGCGGCCGCGGACTTTCAGGCTGGCGGCATCGCCGCCGAGGTTGATCGCATACCCGCCGCCGCCCTGGGTCTTGCGGCAGATCGAGCAGTAGCAGCGTTGATAAGGGTAGGGGTGGGCGCTGTTCAGGCTGAAGTGGACAGCGCCGCAATGGCAGGAACCTTCGAGTTGCATGACGACCTCCGACGATCCATGGGCTATGACCGTCAGCCTAGCCGCTGTCGGCTGGAGCGTTCGCCATGGGCGCTGGTCGGCGCCGGGTCGACCCTGTAGCTACTTCAGGCTTTTTACTGTCGACTCTCTTTATCAGGAGTGATCGACATGAGCTTTCTCGAACGTTTGCTGGGCGGCCATCGGGGCCGTGGGCATGGCGGTTATCAGGGTGGGCACCACAGTAATGGGCATGGCAGCGGGCATGGCCAGCGCGCAGGTGGCGCAGTGCCGCCTGCGGGCGGCCCGCTGTGTCCGGACTGCGGGGCGAACAATGCGGCCAGGGCGCGTTTTTGCCAGCAATGCGGGACTTCGCTGCAGCCGGCCGCGTGTCGCCAGTGCGGCAGCACCCTGGCCGCCGGTGCGCGGTTTTGTGCGCAGTGTGGCGGGGCGGCGGGCTGAGGCTGGCTTATAGCGCCAGGTGGTAGCGGACCTGGGTCGCATCGTCCGGGTCGATGGCGCGACTGAAACCCAGGGTCGCCGACAGTTCGCGCATGCGGTGGTTGGCCGGGCAATCCAGGGAGTACATCTGCTTGAAGCCCTGGTCCTTGGCCCGGGCGATCAGGTGGCGCATGAGCAAGGCGTCCAGGCCCTGGTGCTGCCACTCATCAGCCACGGTCACGGCAAATTCACAGGTGTCCGCGTCCGCGCCGATGGTGGCGTAGCGGCTGATGCCGATTTCCCGCAGCAAGCCGTTGTCGTGGACCAGGGCCACGTAAGCCGCGCGCTCGCTGCCGTCGACGTCCATCAGCTGGCTGAGCAGGGCCTCGCCGACTTCCTTGACTTCACCCAGGAACCGGTGGTGCCGGGTGGTTGGCGAGAGGTTCTCGATAAAGGCCTTTTCCCGTTCGCGGTCTTCGGCGCGCAACGGGCGGATCAGCACCGGGCTGCCGTCGTTGAGGGCGTCTATCCAGTGTTCGCCCTTCTGCTGGGCGAAGGCGGCCAGGGCTGGCGTGTGGATGGCGGTACTGGTCATGGGCAAGTCTCCGTGAAGGTGCAGAGGATTGCCTGAACATTCACACCTGTCAGGCGCCGGGCCCTTGATTCAGGTCAACGGGCGGCGGTGTCGCGGAGGGTTTTGCGCCAGGAGGCAGGTTGGCCGCGACCATCAGGCCTCGGGCATCAAGGTGGCGATCAGCGCCCGCACGCTGCCGGGCAGGGCCTCCAGCTCACGGACGATGATGCTGCGCTCGCGCACCGCCCAGGCCTCGTCGAGTTTCACCGTCACCAGCTGCATGGTGTGGCTGTGCCGGATGGCGGCCGACTCGGGAATGATGCCGATACCGACGCCGGCCTCGACCATGCGGCACACCGCTTCGAAGCTCGACACCTGGATCCGCAGCGACAACTGCTTGCCGGTGCGCTCCACGTGTTCGCGCAAAAAACTCAGCAAGGTGCTGCCTTCGTGCAGGCCGATGTGCTGGTAGGCCAGGGTCTGCTCCAGGGTCACCGCCGGCTGCGTCGCCAGCGGGTGGTCGACCGGCAGGATCAGCACCAGGTGGTCGGTGCTGAAATGCAGGACCTGCAGGCCGCTGGCTTCCACCGGGCCGGCGATGATGCCCATGTCGGCGGTGCCGTCGAGCACGCCACGCACGATGTCCCGGGACAGGCGCTCCTGCAGGTCCACCGTGACCCCCGGGCGTTTCGACAGAAAGCCGGCGAGGATCTCCGGGAGGAACTCGGTGACCGCCGTGGTGTTGGCGAAGATGCGCATATGCCCGGTGGAATCGCCGCCGTATTGGGTGAACTCGCTTTTCAGGTAGTCCACCTGGCGCATGATCAGCCGCGCATGGTGCAACAGCCGCTCGCCTGCCGGGGTGATCTCCACGCCGCGGCTGTCGCGGTACAACAGACGTGTTTCCAACTGGCCTTCCAGGGCCTTGATGCGCGCACTCG
>LNAP01000024.1_pt1 | contig 137686 bp, 120 predicted proteins | sample 602601 | NCBI WGS metagenome assembly LNAP01 (sample SAMN02440304, study PRJNA202911) | soil metagenome | biome: Subtropical and temperate rainforests or woodlands; isolation source: soil samples (1 kg each in a 20% v/v slurry with milli Q water) were... ... | reverse complement strand
TCGACTTCTTCAATCGCGATCCCGTCGTCCACACTTGGACCTACAAACTTGACAAGGCCGCTTGATATGATTCGAATTTCAAAATCGCTGATCTAGTGGTTCTGATCATCGAAGATCATGCCTATGGCATGATCCGATGGAAACAGGCGGTCGACAGATTTGCCGACTGGGGACTGACGTTCGACAATCCCGACTTCGTCGCCTACGCCGCAGCCTATGGTGCCCGGGGCCGGCGGGTCACCGCGGCTTCGGAATTGGCGCCCGCGCTGGAAGAGGCATTTTCCGCCGGCGGGGTGCACTTGATCGCCGTGCCCATCGACTATAGCGAGAACATCCGGGTTCTTGTCGACGAACTCAGGCACATGCAGGGCTAGTCTCCTGCCAGAAACTCAACCATTGAAAGGGATCGACGATGAGCGACAGCAGTTTGTTCGAAAAGGGCCTGAAGGTTCGCAAGGAGGTGCTCGGCGAGGACTACGTTAACAAATCCATCGCCGGGGCGGACGAATTCACGCGGACGATGGCGGAATGGTCGACCGAATTTTGCTGGGGCGCGCTATGGACCCGGCCGGGACTTGACCGCCGCACCCGCAGCATCGTCAACCTTGCCATGCTCGGCGCGCTCGGCCGGCCGCACGAATTGAAGCTGCACGTCAAGGGCGCCCTGAAGAACGGGGTGACCAAGGAAGAGATCAAGGAGATATTCCTTCAGGTCGCAGTCTATTGCGGCGTCCCTTCCGGAATCGATGCGTTCCGCAACGCGCGCGAGGCGTTCAAGGAAGTCGAAGGCCAGTGACTTGGGCGGCGAAGGCCGTCCCGCGCAAGCGGGACAGCTATCGTCAGGACGTTCGAACAGAAGCACGTTCGTGCAGGTCGCTGATCCATTTGTGCGCCACGAAGACGTCTGCCTGCGATAACGGGTGGCCCACCGGCAGCTTGCGATGTTGAACACTGGCGCCCGCATTGGTCAGGATCGCGGCAAGCTCGGCCGAGTTGCCGGGCGGAATGATCGGATCCGACTGACCCGACACGATCAGCACCGGCTTGCCGGCCAGATTGCCCTCCGAATCGCTGTTGGGTACCTCGCGCAACGGCGCCATCGCCCGCAGCAGCATCGCGCCGGCCAGTACGTCGGGCCGCAGCAACAGCATCGCCGCGGCGATGTTGGCGCCGTTGGAATAGCCGAGCACGATCGGCGCGGCGAGGCCGTAATGGTTGCGCGCTTCGCCGACAAAGTCGGCAAGCTCGTTGGTGCGGCGGCGCAAATCGTCTTCGTCGAAGATGCCCTCCGCGAGCCTGCGGAAGAATCGCGGCATGCCGTTTTCGAGCACTTTTCCACGCGGCGACAGCAAGGCCGCCCCCGGCGCGATGGCCCGGCCCAGCGGCAATAGATCGTTCTCGTCGCCGCCGGTGCCGTGCAGCAGCAGCAAAGGCGGACCTTCGAGCCGGTTTCCCGGCTCGAAGCGATGAATGAAGGCCAGTCCGTTGCTCATCACGCAGCCCTTTCCAGTGGCGGCAGGACCTCTTCGATGTCCTTGCGGTGTGGTTCGAGGAAACCCGGCAGCTTCAAATGCTCGCCGAGCGAGTCAATGGGTTCGTCGACTGCAAAGCCGGGAATGTCGGTGGCGATCTCGAACAGGATGCCGCCGGGCTCGCGGAAATACACCGACCGGAAATAGTTGCGGTCCTTTTGCTCGGTCGGACGCATGCCGTGGGTTTGCACCAGCTTGCGTGCCATCTCGGCCTGGTCGGCGTCATCGGCGGCGCGGAACGCGACATGATGCACCGAGCCGCGGCCCTGCCGTCCCGGCAGGAATCCCTTGGCCTCGTAGATATCGACGATGCCACCCGTCGCATTGTCGGCGGACAAGCGGATGATCGATCCTTCGCGCGCGGTTTCCTTGAAGCCGAACACGTCGGTCAGGATCGCGCTGGTCTTGGCGGCATTTTCCAGCAGCAAGGTGACGCCATGAAAACCGCGGATCGCGTGCTCCGCCGGGACGTCGCCATTGCTCCAGCCGGCTTCGTTCTCTGCGCCGGGGACGCCGACGAGGGCGAGACTCATGCCGTCAGGGTCGGTGAACGGCAGCACGGATTCGCCGAAACGTTTTTCCAGCGCCTCATGGGCGATACCCTTTTCGATAAACCTGTGCGTCCAGTAGCCGAGCGAGCGGGCCGGTACGCGGAAGGCAGTCTGCTGGGTTTGGCCGACGCCACCGCGCCCCTGGGCGGCATGCTCCCACGGGAAGAAGGTGAGGATGGTGCCGGGATGTCCGGCTTCATCGCCATAATAGAAGTGATAGGTCCCGGGATCGTCGAAATTCACGGTCTTCTTGACGAACCGCAGTCCGAGCGAGCGGGTATAAAAGTCGAAATTTTGCAATGCCTTGCCGGCGATCGCGGTGACATGATGAATGCCCGACATGGTTTTTCTCCTGGATTTGGAGGCTGTCGGCCTCCGTCACCGGGATAATTGGTTGGGTCTCTCATAAAGACAATCAGGTCTTTTATGGCGTCACTGTCTATGATTTGATGACAATACATCGGCCGCTCCAGGACCGGGGTCGATACGGGTCAGGGCCCGCCATGGACAAACTCGCAAGCCTTCGCGCCTTTGTAAAAGTCGTCGAACTCGGCAGCTTCTCGGAGGCCGGTCGGCAGCTTCGGCTGTCGCGTTCGGCGGTCAGCAAATATGTCGGCGATCTCGAGCAGAGCCTCGGCGTTCAACTGCTCAACCGCACCACGCGGCACGCCAGTCCGAATGAAAACGGCCAGGCCTATTTCGAGCGCGCGCTGAGCGTGCTCGCCGACCTCGATGCCGCTGACCGGGCCGTAACGCAGTTGCAGGCGACACCGCGAGGCTTGTTGCGTGTCAACGCGCCGATGTCGTTCGGTACCATGCGGCTCGGGCCGGCGATTGCCGATTTCATGACGCAGTATCCGGAACTGCAAATCCAGCTCGTGCTCAACGACGAGCAGGTCGATCCGGTGCAGGACGGCTTCGACGTGACGCTGCGGATTGCCGATCTCGAATCATCCAGCCTGATTGCTCGCAAGATCATGCCCATCGACCGGCAGCTATGCGCCTCGCCGTCCTACCTCGAAAAGCATGGGACCCCGACGCATCCCGACGAATTGCGCAGCCATACGCTGTTGACCTACGGTTTCCTGCTCACCGGCAACCAATGGAAATTAACCGGCAAGGACGGCGATCACTGGATCCAGCCGAGATGGACATTATGCGCCAACAACGCCGAAGTGCTGCGCGACGCCGCGATCAAGGACCGGGGCATTGCCTTGCTGCCGGCCTTTATAGCTGACGCGGCGCTTCGGGACGGCGCGCTCCGCAGTTTCCTCTCGTCCTACAAGGCGCCGCCGCTGACCCTATACGCGATCTATGCTCCGACCCGGCATCTGGCGCTAAAGGTGCGTTTGTTCATCGATTTTCTTGTCGCGCGCTTCAGCGGCTATTGACCTGTATTCTTCGAGCTATTGGACGTGCCCATCTGCGGTTTTACGCCCAGGAGATTCCCCGGCGCCTTGAGCTGTCGCGTAGCTGCGGACGGCCGCCCCAGCTTGGCGTCATACCGTTCCGCCAGATCGAGCAAACGCTTCTTGGTGAATGGATCGGCCCCCTCGGCCAGCGACCGGACGCGATCCGCCTGCTGCCTGAAATAATCGTCGTTCATCAATGACCCCACACAATTAATGGGTCGAATTTTACGCGACCCGTGCGCGGAATCCACTGCTTTGGGGAAGCTTCGTTAACGCGGGGACGCCGGCGTGCCGCCTCAAGCAGCAGGACGCCCGGTTTTGCGTGGTCGATAATGAGCCTGCACAATGACCGGGTCGCGCAGTATCGCTCAGCAAATTATCGCGATGCTGTGCGGAATCGGTGAACTACCGGATTTGTACGCGTTCCATGTGCTCACGCTGATATCCAAAAGATCGGCAACCTCGTTGTTTGAAAGGCCGACCTGCTTTTGCCAGTTGCGGGCATCATGTTCACCAAACTTCTTTTGCTCGGTGGCGAGCATCAAGAGGTGTGATGCGTCGATGGCAAGGTCGCCATCATCCCAGAGAACGGCTGCTCCATGGTTGCCGACTTCGGCGTTGCCGAAGCTATCTTGCCTCTTCAGGGCAGCCAAAATGTCCCCCCCGGTCGCAATCCAGCCTGTCAGGTTCACATCGTCTGGGGAGGCCTTGCCGCGCCACTTCACACGCAGGGTGTTCGGGGCGATGATGGCAATCTTTTCAATCCGCGGCGTTTCGTCAGCCATTGTCTGCTCCTGGGCTTCCTTATTTCACCGGGAAGCGCGCCGTCCGAAATTCGGATGACATTTTTGCTTTTTTTGGCGGCGGACCACGCAGGGCCGGGTCCCCGCACCGCTAAAACGACTGAAATATCGGGAAAACTGGTGCTGCCAGACAGGATTGAACTGTCGACCTCTCCATTACCAATGGAGAGTTCGGGTTTTGGAAATACCCCGCATCGACAATCACTTATCCGATTTTTGAAGCAGGCCTTGTGTCACTTTTGTGCCAGTCGGACGGGCCAGGTACGTCGTCATAGATGACATTAATCCGCAACATGGCTTGGCCAGACATAAATGCCGGTCCGCCCCGAGCCGCTGATGCTCAGACTCTAGCATAAAAGGCTGGGAGGCGGAACTTGTCATGCGTCCGGATCGGTGTTCCTCCACCCTCTCCACCATTTTGTTGGCGGGCAGCACGAGCAATCGTTTAGATGGGCTCGTAGAGCGTGTGTTTTGTCGTTTTCGGGCACTTTTTGAACATGGCCAATTTGGCGAACGAAATTTGCGACTGGCCGCTTCTGGCGAGGCGCAAAGAGGTCCTTCAGCGTCTGCCGATTGTGCCGGCCCCTATATGTCCAGGGCTATTTGTGAGGCGAGGTCAGGTTCATCGGCGCCCACAAAGCCGGAAATCGATTCGCCCAGTAGCCTGACAGCTTTTCCCAACGGGAAGAGCGCCTTCAGTAGTTCGGCCGATACGGATTTTAATTCGGTATGGCTGCCAATCGTGCCGATCAACGTCCGGCTGCGCGTGATCTGTTCGAAGTCGACGAATTTCACCTTGAGCGTCACGGTCCGGCCCCGTGTACCCTTGTCTTCGCAATGTCGCCAGACCTTGTCGATCAGCGGCTCCAATTCCGCGAACATGGCCGCGAAGTCGATGAGGTCGGCGAAGAACGTGTTCTCGGCGCCGACGGACTTCCGTATCCGGTTGGCCCGTACCTCGCGGTCATCGACGCCTCGTGAAATCCAGTAGTAGTAGCTTCCGGCCTTGCGGAAGTTGGCCTGCATGAATTCGAGGGACTGGTTGCGCATGTCGAGGCCGGTGTAGAGCCCGAGCGCATTCATCTTGGCGCGCGTCGCCGGCCCGATGCCGTGGAATTTGCCAACCGGCAGCGTCTCGACGAACGCCGGTCCCATCTCGGGCGTAATGACGTACTGGCCATTCGGCTTGCGGTGATCGGAAGCAAGCTTCGCCAGAAACTTGTTGTAAGAGATGCCGGCGGATGCGTTGAGGCCGGTCACCTCCTTGATCTTGGCGCGGGTCGCGAGCGCGACGTCGCGCGCCAGTGGAATTCCCTGCAGGTTTTCGGTGACATCCAGGTAGGCCTCGTCCAGCGACAACGGTTCGATGACCGGCGTGTGCTCGGCGAAGATATCGCGGATCTGCTGCGAGACCGCTTTGTAGACCTCGAAGCGGGGCTTCACGAAGATCAGGTCCGGGCATTGCCGCTTGGCAGTCACCGATGGCATAGCCGACCGGACACCGAACTTGCGGGCCTCGTAGCTCGCTGCGGCCACGACGCCGCGCTCGCGGGATCCGCCGACGGCCACCGGCTTGCCACGGAGATCCGGATTGTCCCGCTGCTCGACCGAGGCGTAGAAGGCGTCCATGTCGACGTGAATGATCTTGCGCTGACGAGGCGAGGGCTCCGCTCGGTCGTCGTCCTCGTCGGTCATGGCGTCGTCGCGGCTGCATCTTCCTTGACGCCGCGGGCGACGATCGTGAGCGCCCCGTCAGGAAGCGCGATTGGCGGCTGGCCAGGACTGTTGAGGGCCTCCGAGTGCAGGAAGCCGTTCGCTGCCGACGGCCTGCTTCAGGTCGGTCAATCCGGTGCGATTGCTGGTTCGCCAACAGCGCACCCTATCGGGGCGTCAGGCCGTTCTCGATCATACCGATAAATGCTTCGACGATCTCATCGCGCGTTCTGTCACCATGCGGCCGGTACCATACCAGGATCCAGTTTACGACGCTGAGGACGAATAGCGCGGCCAGTTTGGAATCCACTGACGTGAACGAGCCGTCACTTCGCCCTTCCTCGATCAGTTCGCGCGTCGCGGCGCTGATGCGGGCCCGGCGATCGATGGCGGCGGTGCGATCGGGGCCGAGCAGGGCGTCGACGTCGGTCAGGACGGCGCAGGAGCCGAAATCGTGCATGACGCCGTGCATGTACCGGCGACAATAGATCGCGAGTTTCTCACGTCCGTTCTTGCCGTCACGATGCGCCAGCGCGAGCGCGGCCTCGCCGTGATCCATCGCGTGCTGATGGCACGCATAGAGCAGCTTCTGCTTGTTTTCGAAGAACTGATACAGCGTCGGCTTGCTGGTATTGAGCGCGGTAGCGAGGTCATCCATCGACGTGTTGTGAAAACCCGCGCGATTGAATGCAGTGGCCGCCGCACGAATGATCGCCTCCCGGCGGCGCTCGCGCAGCGTTGAGCGGTCGAACAGTTCGTTGTTCTCCGCGAGCGGCGCGGGCTTTTTGCCGCGCGTCGGTTTGGCCTTGTCGTCCATCAAATAGCCCCCTTGAGATTGCTGTCGTAATAGGCTACTCGGGAGTTAAGTTAAGTACTCCGGCGTTAAGCAATGTCAAGTCACACGTAACAGTGGTGAAATTGACGGTCGGATACCGGGATGAAGCGTATGGCGAACATTCTCTGGCAAGACCATGGCCCCGTCCGGCTGATCACGATCAACAGGCCGGACCAGATGAACTCGCTCGATTTCGCCGCCAATGCAGAATTGGTCGATGTCTGGCGCACCTTCGAGGCCGACGACAGCGTTCGTGTCGCGGTCATCACGGGCTCGGGCAACAAAGCATTCTGCGCCGGGGCCGATCTCAAGACCTACACCATGAACTTCGCGCAGCGGCCCGGACACGAATTTCGGTTGCAGTTTACCGATGGTCCGGGCTTTGGCGGTATTACGCGCGGGCTCGAAATCTCCAAGCCGACCATTGCGGCCGTCAACGGCTTTGCGATTTCCGGCGGTCTGGAGCTCGCGCTCGCCTGCGATCTTCGCTTCTGCTCGGACGATGCCGAGTTTGCGCTACAGGATGTCCGGTGGGGATTCCATGCCTGCGACGGCGGGTTGGTTCGTCTGCCGCAGATCGTCGGTCTCGGCAACGCGATGGAAATCGTGCTCGGCGGTGAACGCATCACCTCGCAGCATGCGCTGCGCATCGGCCTCGTCAATGCGATCCATCCCGACGGCGACCTTCTGGCCAAGACGCTTCGCTATGCGGAGATGCTGGCGTCGCGCGCACCGCTGGCACAGCGCTTCGCCAAGGACGTCATGAAGCGCGCAATCGGGTTGCCGATCGACGAAGCGCTGCGTCTGGAATCGCGATCGTTCCACGACCTCGGCCATACCAGGGATCTCGCGGAAGGGACCACTGCGTTCCGGGAAAAGCGTCCGCCGCGTTTTTCCGGGCGCTAGGCTGCAAGAACAAGCTGCAAGAATAACAAGACGGATAACATCAAGGGAGAGAAGCATGCCAACATGGATACGAAGCGGCCTGACCGCACTTGCGCTTGCCGGCTCGGCAACAACGGCTTTTGGCCAGGAAGCCGTCAAGATCGGCGCCGTTCAGGGCTTGAGCGGACCGCCGGCGATCGTCGACTTCGGCGAATCCTATCTGCAGGGCAACCAGCTTGCGCTGAAGGAATACCAGGCGTCTTCGCCGAAGCATAAAATCGAATTCATCGTCTACAATGACGAGGCCAATCCGCAGCGCGCGGTATCGCTGGTCCAGCGCCTGATCAGCAACGACAAGGTCTCCGCGGTCATCGGTACCGTCAACAGCGGCAACGTGGCGGCGTTCGCGCCGATGCTCCAGCAGGCCAAGATCCCGTTGATGGCCGGGCCGGCCATCGCCACCGACATCACGGCGAAATTCATCGACCAATCGCCGAGCTACATCTTTCGCTGCTCGATGGTCGAGAAGTACCAGATCGATGCCATGCTGGATTGGGGCGCTAAGAACTTCAAGAAGATCGGCTTGCTTCACGGGACCACCGGCTACGGCATGTTTGCCAGCACCGAAATCCAGAAGGGCATGAAGGAGCGCAACGTTTCGCTGGTGGCGATCGAGAGCGGCGCGCCGACCGCGACCGAGCTGACGTCGCAGGCTCTCAAGCTCAAGAACGCCGGCGCCGAACTGGTACTGTTGTTCCACGACAGCCTCGAATTGCTCTACCGTTCGATGCCGAAGGCCGACTACAAGCCGGTCGTCGCCGGAAACTGGGGCCTGTCGTCGCTGAAGATCCTCGAGATCGTCGGCAAGGAAGGTCTTGAAGGCACTGTCATGGGGCAGGCTCTCGATCTTGGCGATCCCAAGGCCGCGGCATTCGACGCGAAAATGCAGAAGGAATTCGGCGACAAGTATCGCTGGCCGGTGGTCGCGTCGCTCGGTTACGACGGAATGAAGCTGCTTCTGAAGGCGATCGACAGCGCGGGATCGGATCCCACCAAGATTCGCGATGCGCTGGAAGGCATCAGCGATTTCTCCGCGGTGTCCGGAACGCCTGCGAAGCCGTTCAGTGCGAAGGATCATGAGTGTCTCGATCCCGAGAACGTGTTCCTGGGGGTGTGGCGCGATGGCCGCGTCGTTCGTCTGAAGCAGTAATGGTCCTGACGCAGAGGGCGGAATGAACGGATCCGATCTTGCCCAGGTACTCGTCACTGGCATTGCCGTGGGCAGTATCTACACGCTCATGGGGATGGGCCTGTTCATCACCTATCTCACCACCAAGGCCCTGAATTTTGGCCAGGGTGACTTTCTGATGATCGCGGCGTTCCTGTCGATGTCGTTGGCGATGGCCGGTGTTCCGGTCATCGCCGCGGTGCCGGCGGTGTTTCTGGTTCTCATCGGCCTCGGCGTGCTGCTGGAGCGTGTTGCAATCCGGCCGCTGTCGACGGCGCTGGCCGGAAGTGCCGGCAGTTTCGCCTGGATTCTGACCACGCTCGGATTCGGCATGTTGCTGCAGAACACCGCGACCATCGTGTGGGGCAAATCGAGTTTCTATTCACCACCGCTGTTCTCGTCCGGGGACAAGAAGGTGGTCAACCTGTTCGGCGCCGGATTCTATCTGGAAGAATTGGTGGTCGCCGCGGTCGCGCTGTTGGTGCTGGCGGCGCTGTACACGTTCCTGTTCCGCACGCGCGCGGGCAAGGAGATTGCCGCCGTCGCATTCGACAAACCGACCGCCGCGCTGCTCGGCATCAACGTCCGCCGGACCGTCATCATCTCCTACGTCATGATGGCGCTGCTGTCGGCGATCAGCGGTGTGCTCGCCGGGCCCATCACCACCGTACAGGCGCATATGGGCATTCTATTCATCCTGAAGGGATTTGCCGTCGTCAGCATCGGCGGCTTCGTCAATCCCATCGGAATTCTGATCGGCGGCCTTGGCTTCGGGATCATGGAAGGCGTCAGCAATTATATCGATTCGCAGTTCGGCGATCTCTATCCCTATATCTTCGTTCTGGCCTTCCTCATCGCGCGACCCTCGGGCCTGTTCGGTGAAGCAAGGGCCGACGTCCGATGAGCCATTTGCCAAGATTTGTGCTCTACCTCGGCGCCGCCTTCGTCATCGCGGTGTTTCCATTCGTCGCACCGAACGACTTCTATCTCCGCCTCGCGCAGGACATCGCGATCTGGGCCATTGCAGCGATCGGCCTCAACCTTCTGCTCGGGTACTCCGGTCAGATTTCATTGGGACAATCCGCGTTCTTCGCGCTCGGCGCCTACGGTTCGGGCATCGTCGCCACGACCTATCATTGGCCCCTCTGGATCTCGATTCCGCTCGGCATGCTGGTCGCGAGTGCGGCCGGCGTCGTCATTGGGCTGGTCGCCCTGAGGGCGCGCACCCATTATCTCGCGATGGCGACGCTGGCCTTCGGCTTCATCATCGAGATCCTGTGCCAGCGCTGGGTCGGATTGACCGGAGGCTCGATGGGCCTCATCGGCGTACCGCAACTGAACTTCGGAAACTTCGCCAACGGCGCCATCTACTTCTTCTGGGTCGCCGCCGGCACGCTGCTCATCGTGCAGATGCTGATGGACTACATTGCCTCGTCCGAGATCGGCCGCGATCTTCAGGCCATGAAGGAGAGCGAAAGCTTCGCCTTGACCACGGGGATGAACGTCCGGCTGTGGCGCGCCGGGGTCGTTGTGGTCAGCGCGTTGCTCGCAGGTCTGGCCGGCACGCTGTTTGTCCACCAGTCCGGCTATGTCAGCAGCGACGCGTTCAACCTCGAACGCAGCATCAACCTGCTGATTGCGGTGGTGATCGGCGGGCTGGGCCGCAGCTACGGCGCGCTGCTCGGCGCGGCAATCGTGATTCTGCTCAACCAGCTGACGGCCGGGCTGTACGAAGTGTCGTATTTCATCTTCGGCGGTATTCTTCTCGTCGTCATGCTGTTCTTTCCCGCCGGCGCGGTCGGCGCCGTGGATCGCATCTGGCGATTGTTGCGAAGAGCCGGCGCGGCCGATGCTGCGGCTTCGGCTCCCGCCCGGCACGCGCTGCCGAAGCATGTCGCCATGCGGGTTGCGGCCAAGGGCAGCCCCGTCTTGGAACTCGACGGCGTAACCAAATCCTACGCGGGCGTCGTTGCGGTCAAGGACGTCTCGTTCTGTGTTCGCGGCGGAACCATCCACGCTCTGATCGGCCCGAACGGTGCCGGCAAGAGCACCTTGATCAACGTGATCAGCGGTCTCTATCGCGGAGATTCCGGATCGATCAGCTATCTCGGCAAGGACGTCACCGGCCTGTCGGCCGACCAGCGGGCCAATCTGGGCATCGCGCGCACGTTTCAGAGCCTGCAGTTGATCGGGACGCTGACCATCGTCGAAAACGTCATGCTCGGGATCCCGAGATCCAACAGGTTCCTGGCCGGCTTTTTCACGTGGCTGTTCTCGGACCGCGAGGTAACTCGCGTTCGCGCCGAGGCCATGCAGTTCCTGGAATTCTTCGGGATCGCCCGGTTGGCCAATACGCTGCCCGGCGATCTCGCCTACGGCCATCGCAAGCTCTGCGAACTGGCGCGCGCGCTCGCCCAGCAACCCACGCTGATGCTGCTCGACGAACCGATCGCCGGCCTGAATGAGGAGGAAGTGCGCGAGGTCACGGCCGCGATCCGGACGCTGCGCGATCTCGGCGTCACGGTCCTGCTGGTGGAGCACAACATGACCTTCGTCATGGGACTGAGCGAGACGGTCACCGTGCTCGATTACGGGCAGAAGATCGCCGAAGGACCGCCGGCCGGCGTGCAGCGAAACCAGGCGGTCATAACCGCCTATCTCGGCACGGAGGTGGCGTGATGATCGAAGCGCGCGGGCTCGTAGTCGGCATCGGTTCGAACGAAATACTGCATGGCGTGGACGTCGACGTTCCCAAGGGGCAGATCACGGCCGTGGTCGGCGCCAACGGCGCCGGCAAGACGACCCTGCTGCGCACGTTGTCGCGGCTGCTGCCGCTGCGGCGCGGCTCGATCCTGTTCGACAAGCGATCGATCGACGATGTCGAGCCGCATAAAGTCGCGCAGCAGGGTCTGGTCCATGTTCCGCAAGGGCGGATGATTATTCCAGGACTTACGGTCGAGGAGAATCTGCGGATCGGTGCCAACCGCATCCCGGATTTGAAGCCGCCGGAAATCGAGCAACTGCTCGATCGCGAGTATGAACGGTTTCCAGTGCTGAAATCGCGGCGCGTGGTGCTCGGCACCTCGCTTTCGGGCGGCGAGCAGCAGATGCTCGCGGTGTCCCGCGCGCTGATGATGAAGCCGAAGCTCATCATGCTGGACGAGCCGTCGCTGGGTCTCGCGCCCCAAATCGTGTCGGCGATCTTCAGGGCGCTGCGCGAACTGGCGGGATCGGGAACGACGATCCTGCTGGTCGAGCAGGCCGCGATAGCGGCCCTGAAATTGGCTGACGTAGGCTACGTGCTGCAGAATGGCGGGGTCGTACTGTCGGGCAGCAGCGCTTCGCTGCTCGCCAACCCGCAACTCGTCGAACGATATCTCGGATAAATAGAGGAGCGCTGAATGAGCGATATTTATGTGGTTGGGGTCGGTATGACGCCGTTCGGCAGATTTCTCGATCGGACGGTCAAGGACCTATCGCGGGAGGCCGTCAACAATGCGCTGACGGATGCCGGCGCGACCAAGGAGGATATCGGCGCGGCTTACTTCGCCAACACCTCGCAGTCTCCGATGGAAGGCCAATACATGATCGGCGGCGAGATCGCGCTGCGTGACATGGGCTTTTCCGAAATCCCGATCACCAATGTGGAAAACGCCTGTGCCAGCGCCAGCACCGCGTTCCATCTTGCCTATACATATCTGAAGGCCGGCCTTGGCAACGTTGCGCTTGCCGTCGGCGCCGAAAAGATGACCAGCCGGGACAAGACCAAGAGCATGGCGATTTTCGACGGCGCCTGGGACGTCCACGGCGTCGATGAAATGACCCGCCGTCTGCTGCTGCTCGGCGAGGGCCTGAACCCGCCGCCGGGACGTGAAGCCGACGCCAACATGCGCAGTGTGTTCATGGATGTTTACGCGGCGCTTGCCAAGTTTCACATGAAGAGCTTCGGGACGACCGAACGGCAACTGGCCGCGGTGGCTGCGAAAAACCACCACCATTCGGTATTCAATCCGCTGTCGCAGTATCGCAACGACATGTCCATCGACGAGGTCCTCGCCGCACGGATGATTTCGTGGCCGCTCACGCTGCCGATGTGCGCGCCGATCAGCGACGGCGCCGCCGCCGCCATTCTGGTCCGGGAGGAAGCGCTGGATCGTTTCGACCGCAGCAGGGCGGTCAAGGTATGTGCCAGCGTGCTCGGCTCGGGCAGCGATCGAAAGCCCGAAGAGGTGGAGAAGCATATCTGCCACCGGGCGGCGTTGAAGGCTTATAATCAGGCCGGTGTCGGACCGCAGGATATGTCGTTGGCGGAAGTTCACGACGCTTCGGCATTCGCGGAAATCGTGCAGGTCGAAAATCTCGGCTTCTGCGATTTCGGCGATGGCGGCAAGCTTGCCGAGCGCGGCGACAGCGCGCTGGGCGGCCGCATCCCCGTCAATACTTCCGGAGGGCTCGAGTCCAAAGGCCATCCGATCGGTGCGACCGGCCTCGGCCAGATTTATGAACTGGTTCTACAGCTGCGTGGCGAAGCCGAAGCGCGGCAGGTGGCGGGCGCCCGTTTCGCGATTGCCGAAAACGGCGGCGGCTTTCACGGCTACGAGGAAGCGGCCGCCTGTATCACCATTCTCGGCCGCGGATAGGACTCGCCATGAATATCGGACATTTTCTTCTCGCGACCGCGCGGTCCTTTCCGGAGCGGCCGGCGATCTCCCTCGGAGCCGAGTTGTACGCCGATTATGCGCGCTTCTTCGATCGCGTGACACGCCTCGCTGCCGGCTTTCGCGCGTTGCCGGGCATCAAGCCCGGCGACCGTATCGGTATGGCGATGAAGAACTGCCCGCAATATTTCGAGGCGATGTATGCGGCATGGCATGCCGGCCTGTGCACCGTGCCGATCAATGCCAAGCTTCACCCGCGGGAATTCGCCTACATTCTGGAGAACTCCGGCGCGCGGATATGTTTCGCGACATCGGACCTCGCCGAGGCGCTGGCGCCGCTCGTGAGCGAAATCGCGACGCTCGACCGCGTGATCTGTGTCGAGGATCGGGAATACGAAGCGTTGTTCGCGGACGATCCACTGGATCTGCAAGTGGTCGATCCCGAGGATCCCGCCTGGCTGTTCTATACCAGCGGCACGACGGGAAAGCCGAAGGGCGCCACGCTGACGCATCGGGCACTCACGGCGATGGTGTTCCGCTATTATGCCGATATCGATTATCTCACCGAGGCCGACTGTATGCTGCACGGTGCGCCGCTGTCGCATGGTGGCGGCCTTTACGCGCTCCCGCATATCGCCAAAGGATCGCATCAGATCATTCCGGCAAGTCAGGGCTTCGATCCTGCCGAGATCATTGAACTGACGTCGATCTACGACAGCCTGACCTTCTTCGTGGCGCCGACCATGCTGACCCGGCTCGTGGGGCATCCACAAATCGGATCGGCACGACTCGATGCCATCAGGACGATTTTCTACGGCGGGGCGCCGATGTATGTCGAGGATCTCAAGCGGGCCTTGGCGACGATCGGTCCGCGCCTGCTGCAGGCGTATGGGCAGGGCGAAATGCCGAACACGATCACTTATCTGCCGAAGCGCATGCATCTGGACGACGGCAAGGGCCGTTACGAGGAGCGTCTCGCATCCGTTGGTATTCCGCGAACCGGCGTAGAAGTCCGTATAGTCGATCCGGACGGACGCGATGTTCCGCCGGGCGAGATCGGCGAAGTCGCAGCGCGCAGCGACGTCTGCATGACCGGATACTGGAACAATCCGACGGCAACCGCGCAAGCACTTTGCAACGGCTGGCTATTCACGGGCGATCTCGGAATCATGTCGACGGACGGCTTTCTCACATTGAAGGATCGATCCAAGGACATGATCATTTCAGGTGGCAGCAACATCTATCCCCGGGAGGTCGAGGAGGTTCTCCTGTTGCATCCCAGGGTTCTGGAAGTGTCGATCATCGGTCGCAAGCACGAGGACTGGGGCGAGGAAGTTGTCGCGTATGTGGTGTCCCGTGACGGCGCCAGCATCGAAAAGGCCGAACTGGATCAGATCTGTCTCGACCATATCGCGCGATTCAAGCGACCGAAGGAATACATCTTCATTGATGCGCTTCCCAAGAACAACTACGGCAAGGTGTTGAAGACGGAGCTGCGAAGCCGTAGCGGCTAGTGGTCCGCACTGTGCGCGGGAATGTCGAATGATCTCCCGGACGACCGCTATTGCGGCGGGTTCAACTGGTCGCCGCAACACATCCGCGAACCTGTCTGCCGCGAACGTGTGTGCCGGGATCTATTGCCAGCAATGACTGCATGCACGACATCTTTGCTGTCGATGATCCGGATGGCGTTGTCATCGAGTTTCAAGGTGTCGGACTTCATTCCCGTTCCTGCAGGCGTTACTAATAATTTGACCCACGGGTAAATTGATGTATCCTTCCGTAAAATAACGGGCTGTGAGTTCGCGGTCCTGATTGCGGAGGGCTGCCCAGCGATGAACACGCATGTCAACGACACCAGGTCCGACCTGTTCCTGTCCGATCAGCAGCGGATGATCCGCGATACTGCCCGAAAACTCGGACGCGACGTGCTGGCGCCCACGGCCGCCGAGCGGGACCGCACGTCGGCGTGGCCGACACAGGAATTGAAAATCCTGGCAGCGCAAGGTTTCATGGGAATGACCGTTCCCGAGGAACATGGCGGATCGGGATCCGGATTTCTTGCCTATTGTCTCGCGATTGAGGAATTGTCGGGTGCCGATGGCGGGGTCGGGACTATCGTGCATGTCCACAATCTCGGTGCCGCGCATGTCATCGCAAAGAACGGGACCGACGAGCAGAAGCGGCGACTGCTCCCGGCGCTGGCCTCCGGCGAAAAAATCGGAGCTTTCCTGATCACCGAGCCTCAAGCCGGTTCCGAAACATCGGCGCTTCGCACCTCGGCGCGCCGCGACGGCAGCGAGTTCGTGCTCAATGGCACCAAGCAGTTCATCTCCAACGGCAGCGAAGCCGGTGTTGCGATCGTCGTTGCGCGCACCGATCCCGACGCCGGCAAGCGCGGCTTCACGACGTTCCTGGTCGAGCCGCCCGCCAAGGGCTACGTCGTCAGCCGTGTAGAAGACAAGCTCGGGCAGCGGACCGCGCATACCGCCCAGATCCAGCTCGATGAGCTCCGCGTCCCGGAGGAAAACATCCTCGGTACCGTTGGTGGCGGCTATGGCATCATGATGTCGGGTCTTTCCGACGGACGCATCGCCATCGCGGCGCAGGCTGTCGGAATAGCCCAGGCGGCCCTCGACGCCGCGATACGGTACGCGCGCGAACGTGAGGTCGCGGGCAAACCGATCATGGAACTGCAAGGCGTCAGCTTCGCGCTCGCCGACATGGCAGCGCAGGTCGATATCGCTAGGCAGTATTATATTCATGCCGCGCGCCTGCTCGAGGCCGGGCTGCCCTGCATGAAGGAAGCGGCCATTGCCAAACTGTTCGCCAGCGAGATGGCCGAGAAGGTGTGCTCCGAGGCGCTGCAGATTCATGGCGGATACGGCTATCTGCGCGATTTTCCGGTCGAGCGTTACTGTCGCGATGTCCGGGTTTGCAAGATCTACGAAGGCACCAGTAACATTCAGAAGCTCATTATCGCCCGTAACCTTTGACTTGCGACGGCTATTGGCGTTGGTGAAGTCGTCCGAATCTGCTCAATTGTACCGGCAGCAAGGCTGCTGTTCTTGATATGAAACTCTTGGGAGTGGTGCGTGCCGCGCCGTGATCGAAAACTGACCGCGTGGAACGAGACCGTTCAGACGCGCGACCAGCAATTCAACCTGAAACGCATCGCGTTGCTCAAGGAAGCGGCACGCGCGTTCAGTTCACAGGGCTATCATGCGACGTCGCTTGACGATGTCGCCAAGACGCTCGGCGTGACCAAGCCCGCTCTGTACTATTATGTAAAGAACAAGCAGGAGATCCTGTTCGAGTGCCACATGTTGTCGCAGGATCTCGGCGACCGTGCGTTCGAACATGCCTACAAGACCGGCAAGACCGGCCGTGAAATCCTGCTGGAATTCGCCAGGGCATTCATCGAATCGCACAACAGCGAGATCGGCGATTGCGCTGTTCTGGTCGAATTCCAGGCCCTCGATCCCGCCAACCGCAAGATCGTCTCCGCGCGTCGCGACAAGGCCCAGCACCAGATGCAGGCGATCATCGAGAAAGGCATGGCGGACGGCAGTCTCCGGCAGGTCGATCCGAAGCTGACCGTGTTTTTCTTCATGGGTGCGGTCAACTGGATGGCGCGCTGGTTCGATCAGGACGGACCAAAGAGCGGTGCGGAGATCGCCAGGGTTTTTACCGATCTACTCGACCACGCCGTCTCTCCCCCGGCATCCAAAGGCAGCGCCGGAACGCGCTGAAATTGGCTGAACCGGCTGCGTCAGACGGGACTGTCAGCGATCCCAAACCGGCATTTGGACAAAGCGTTCCCGGCTTGCTGCGCGCGCCGCGACGTAATCCTGCGTCATGCGGTCGACCACGCCGGCGGCCGGCTCGACCCGTTCGACATCGCCGACGCCCTGACCCGCGCTCCAGATATCCCGCCACGCCTTCAGCGTCTCGATCTCCTTCAGGAGATTGAATCCGTCATGCTTGGCCGCCGGCTTGAAGCCGCTGCGTTCGAGGCTCTTGCGCAGCATGTTGGCGGGGATGCCGGTCACTTCGGCCGTCAGTTGAATATCATCGGCGTTGCTGTCGATCAGCATTTGCCGGTAGTCGTCGGCCGCCATACTCTCGGTCGCGGCGATAAAGGGCGTGCCGACATAGGCGAAGTCGGCGCCAAGTTCTTCCGCAACATGGATCAGGCGGCCGTTGGAGATCGCCCCGGCGAGCACAAGCGGTCCGGCGAAGAATTTACGGACGGCGGTGACGAACGCGAACGGGTTGAGCCAACCGGTATTGCCGCCGGAGCCGCCGCACAGCAAAATCAGACCATCGACGCCGGTTTCCGCCGCGCGTCGGGCGTGTTTGAGCGAAGCAACGTCCGAGAACACCAGGCCGCCATAGCTTTTTACCGCGGCAACGATACGCTCCGGATTGCCCACACTGGCGATCACCAGCGGCGACCTGTGTTTGACAACCAGATCGACGTCCTCCGCCAGCCGCGTATTCGTCGGATGAACGATCAGGTTCGCCGCGTAGGGAGCGGCACCCGGCTTCAGCTCTGCCGTGATCCTCGCGAGCCATTGATCCAGGATCGTCGTCGTCCGCGCGTTCAGCGTGGGAAACGAGCCGGCGACGCCGGCCTGACAGCACGCGATGACGAGTTCGGGACCCGATACGAGAAACATCGGCCCAACCAGAACGGGCAATTTGAACTGTGCATGGAGTTTTGCAGCAAGATGGGGATCGCCGAGCATCTGTTCACTCCCGTAAATTGGTCGCAGGACAAGCGCGAAAAATTCGTTTGACTTGTCAGTAAATAGTATGTCTGATCGGTCATATGCAAGTAGAAAACAGCGCGCGCTTCGATCGCGCGATCACGGAGGAGACATGACCGCCGAAGCGGCGACCCGTGCCGATTCAGGCCCGAGCGGCATGCGGCCGATCCTGACCGCAGATCGTTTGCGTATGTCGTTCGGAGGCGTCGTCGCCCTGAATGAAGTCTCGATCGAGATCAGGCGTGACGAGCTCATCGCGATCATCGGCCCCAACGGCGCCGGCAAGACCTCGCTGATGAACTGCATGAGCGGCTTCTATCGGCCGCAGCAGGGCCGCATCGTCTTCGATGGCGAGCAGATGGTCGGCCGCAGTGTTCATCACATTGCACGATCCGGATTGGCGCGGACGTTTCAGGGCACACACATCTTTCCCGGCATGACCGTGATCGAGAACATCATGATCGGGCGGCACATGCATATGCGCAGCTCGATTCTGCAGGCCTTCGTGCATTTTCACTGGGCTCAGAACGAAGAAACGCAGCATCGTGAGGTGGTTGAGGAAATCATCGAATTGCTGGAAATCGAATCGATCCGCCATCAGCCGGTCGGAACGCTCGGATACGGCCTGCGCAAGCGCGTCGACCTCGGACGCGCGCTCGCCCAGGAGCCGAAAATCCTGCTGATGGACGAGCCGATGGCCGGGATGAACAACGAGGAAAAGGAGGACCTCGCCCGTTTCATCCTCGACGTGCGCGAAGCGCGCGGCATTCCGGTGGTGCTCGTCGAGCACGATATGGGTGTCGTCATGGACCTCGCCGATCGCATCTACGTCCTGGATTTCGGGAAGATGATCGCAACCGGATCGCCGGCGCAGATCCAGCGCGATCCGCTGGTCATGAAAGCTTACCTGGGCGAGAAATGACAGTGGCCGCCACAACGATGAAAACATTGCCGCAAGCATTCGTCGAACGGGCAACGGCGGAGCCTGACCGGCTGATCGCAAGGCACAAATATCGAGGCATCTGGCGCGAATTCCGTTATGGCGACGTACTGGAGCGCGTGCGCAATCTGGCGCTCGGATTGCAGTCGTTGTCATTTGCCCGCGGTGAAACCGTCGCCATCATCGGTGAGAACGAGCCCGAGAATTTTTGGGCCGAGCTGGCTGTGCTCGCGCTCGGTGGCAAGGTCATCTCGCTGTACCCGGACCTGACCGTCGGCGAAATCGAATACCTGCTGAACGACAGCCAGGCCGTTTACCTCGTAGGTCAAGACCAAGAGCAGATCGACAAGGGCCTCGCGGTGATGGGCAGCGTGCCGACGCTGCGCCGCCTGATCTATTGGGACGAGACCGGCATGTGGTCCTACCGGCAGCCGAGCCTCATGAAGCTCGATGAGGTGGAAGCCGAGGGACGCAAGCGAAACGCTGCCGAGCCAGGGCTGTTCAGCAGCCTCCTCGAAGTGGGCCAGCCGGACGACATCGCCGTCCTGTCGTACACATCCGGCACGACGGGGCGCCCCAAGGGGGTCGTCCTGACCCACCGGTATCTGATGGATAATGCGCATCGGTTGGTGAGCGGGACCGACATCGTGCCGGGCATGGACTACCTCACCTACATCGCGCCGGCCTGGGCGACCGAACAATTGTTCGGAATCACGATCGGCGTGACATTGCCGCTGGTGGTCAACTTTCCGGAATCACCCGAGCAGGTTCTGGCCAATCTCCGCGAACTCGCCGTCGAAGTGATGGTATTCGCGCCCCGACAATGGGAGAGCCTGGCGTCCACGATCCAGGCAAAAATGCTCGACGCGGGGCCGATCCGCCGACGCATTTACGAATGGGGCGTCGAGATCGGACGCAAGGTCCATGTTTCCCGGCTCGACGGCAAGCCGGTGCCGCTTGCCGCCCGCCTGGTGTTTCCACTTGCCGAGGCCCTGGTTCTGAAGCCGTTGCGCGACAAGCTCGGCCTCACGCGCCTCAAGGTCGCGCTCAGCGGCGGCTCGACCATGGCGCCCGACGTATTCCGGCTGTTTCACGCCATCGGCGTGCCGCTGCGCAATCTCTATGGCTCGACCGAAATCGGGATCATGACGATCCACAGGGGCGAACGCTACGATCTGGAAACCGTGGGCCACTGGCTCGAAGCGCACCCGGAACTGCCGGCGCTGGAATGGCAGGTTTCATCGGCCGGCGAGTTGCTGGTGCGCGGCGGATCGTTCTTCCAGGGCTATTTCGGCAAGCCCGACAAGACCGCCGAACGAATAGACGGTGGGTGGTACCGCACCGGCGACGCCGTTTCCGTTACCGCATCCGGCGAGCTGGTTTTCCTCGAAAGAATCGAGGATCTCGCCAAACTGAGTTCCGGGCAAAGTTACCCGCCGCAGTTCATCGAAACGCGGCTGCGCTTCAGTCCGTTCATCAAAGACATCATGACGCTGGGCGACGCATCGCGCGACTACATCGGCGCGTTGATCAATATCGACATGGGCGTGGTGTCGCGCTGGGCGGAGGAACGAAGGCTGGCTTACTCGACATTCGCCGACCTGTCACAAATGACGGCGGTCGCCGATCTGATCCGTGAAGAAATCGTCCGCATCAACAAATTTCTGCCGGATCATGCGCAAGTCCGGCGCTTTGCGAACTTCCCCAAGGAACTCGATCCGGATGAGGGCGAATTGACCCGAACCCGCAAGCTGCGACGCGAATTTCTGGTGGAGCGTTATGCGGAGCTGATCGACGGCCTCTACACCGGCAAGGATCGCGTCGCACTTTCGATCCCGGTCACCTACCAGGATGGCCGCCGCGGGACGATGGCAGCCAACGTCCTGGTTCATTCCGTGGATGCCGCACCTCTGGCGGTGGCGGCGGCCGAGCCGCAACGCAAAATGGCCGGGAGGTCTTGAATGTTCGACCCGATCGACTTTCTGAATTATCTCATCAACGGTGCACTGGTGGGCCTGCTCTACGCCCTCATCGCGATGGGCTTTATCGTCATCTATCGCGCCTCCAAGGTCTTCAACTTCGCACAGGGTGAACTCGTGGTGTTCGGCGGCTTCATCGTCTGGTGGATGGTGATCCAGACCGGGCTGCCGCTGGTCGTGGCGCTTCCGCTGGCGATGGTGCTGTCGGCGCTGTTCGGCCTCGCCATCGAGCGCATCTTTTTTTCACGTCTGGTCGGCGAATCCGGCTTCGCGATGGTGATGGTGACGATCGGCCTGTTGATCCTGATCAGGGGCCTCATCCTCGTGGTGTTCGGGCCGCAGGTCCGGCCGTTCCCGATCATCTTCCCGCTGAAGCCGGTGATCATCGGCGACATCCTGATTCCGCGGTCGCTGCTGTTCGGCGCGATGATTACGGTGGTTGTCGGACTGGGGCTGTCGTGGTTCTTCAACAACACCCGCGCCGGACTAAAAATGACCGCTGTCGCGGAGGATCACCAGGTCGCGTTATCGATGGGAATATCGGTCAAGCGCTCCATCGCTTTCGCCTGGGCGCTGGGCGCTGTGTTGTCGACCCTCGGCGCGATCATCTACCTCAGTGGCAAGTCGCTGAGCTTCCTGGCGTCGGATATCGGGCTTTCGGCGCTGCCGGTGGCCCTGCTGGCCGGCTTCGAGTCGATCGCAGGCGTCTTGCTGGCCGGCCTGATCGTCGGCGCCGTGCAAGGCCTGGTGACGGCCTATGTCGATCCGGTGATCGGCGGGGCGGTCGGCTCCGTCTTCCCGTTCGTGATTATGCTTGTCATCCTCTTTATCCGCCCGACCGGAATGTTCGGGTGGCGAACGATCGAAAGGGTTTGAGCAGTGGATCCGGCAGGCATTTTTGCGACGAGTTTTGCGCGCGATGCGGCGCTGGTGCGTACACGGCCGCAGCAGATTGCCCTCGCTCTGTTTCTGGCATTTCTGGTGCTGCTGCCGGTCCTGTTCGGGCCGCGGCTGCTCGCGATCTCGACGTTGATTTTGATTTCGTCGGTGATCGTGCTGGGTCTTCAGATCACCACCGGCTATGCCGGCCAGATCAATCTCGGACAGGCCGCCTTCATGGGCGTCGGCGCCTACACGGCAGGCGTTCTGGCGACGAAACTCGCGCTGCCGTTCTGGTTGACGATTCCGCTGGGCGGGTGTTCCGCCGCCCTGTTCGGATTCATCTTCGGATTGTCGGCGGTGCGTATCAAGGGTTTCTATCTGGCACTGACGACGATCGCCGCGCAGGCGCTGTTTCATTTCTTCGTTCTGAACCTGCCCTGGTTCGGCGGCTCGAACGGGCTGACCCTCGACCCGGCCAGCCTGTTCGGCTTCACGTTCGCGACCGATATCTCGATCTACTATCTCTGTCTCACGGTCGCAGCCATCATGACCTTCGGCGCTTACGGTATCGTGCGCGGCCGCTATGGACGCGCGTTCGTGGCCGTGCGTGACGACGACGTCGCCGCCGGCATCATGGGTATCGACGTCGTCGCCACCAAGGCGACCGCGTTTTTGATCGGTGCGTTCTATGCCGGCGTCGGCGGCGGATTGTGGGCTTATTTCGTTCGCTTCGTCGCGGTCGATCAGTTCACGCTGTTCAATTCGATCTGGTTCATTGCCATGGTCATCGTCGGCGGCATGGGGTCGATCACAGGCGCTCTCGTCGGTGTCGTCGTCATCAAATGCATTCAGGAAGGCTTCGTGTCGCTGGGGCCGTCTGTGGTCTCGCAATTCCCGTCGATCGGCGGCGATGTCGTGTTTGCCCTGATGAATGTGTTTCTCGGCAGCGTCATCGCGGCGTTCCTGATCTTCGAGCCGCGCGGCCTGATGCATCGCTGGAATATCCTGAAACGGTCGTACCGGATGTGGCCGTTTCCATACTGAACGTGACCAAGCCGCAGCAGGGCGGTATCCCTGAAAACAAACAGTACCGGGAGGACATAGACATGAACGACAGACTTTCGAAATGGATCGCAGGCGCCGCGGCAGCGGCGGTCGTCGCGCTGGCGTCGCCCGCGTCGGCGCAGACGACCTACAATATCGCCTCGATTGCCGATTTTACCGGACCCTACGCCGACATCATGAAGGATCTCGTCGGTGCCCGCCGGGCCACCGTCGACTGGTGGAATGACGAAATCGGCAAAGGACTTGGCATCAAGATCGGAATCAAGGACTATGACGGGCGTTACGATGCGGCTCAGACGGCGAGCCTCTGGCCCGGCATCAAGGCCGAACTCAATCCGGTGGCCATTCTCGGCATCGGCGGTCCCGACGTCGCCGCGCTCCAGGGCCGGCTTCCGGCGGACAAGGTGCCGATGTTCATGTCGAACGCGGCGTACGGATTTGCCTGGAAACCGGATCCCTGGATCTTCAACCCGCGCCCGACCTATGGCCATGAGGCCGCGGCGTTCTTCGAATGGTTCCGCAGCACGCGCGGCATCAAGGGACCGCTGAAGGTCGCGATCGTTTCCTCGGAAGCGTCGCCGGCCTATGTCGATCTTGCCAAGGGCGCGGAAAAATTCGCCAAGGAGAACCCGGACAAGGCGGAAATCGTCGAAACGATCTTCACCGAGGTGCAGCCGACCGATCTGACGACGCAGATCGGCCGCGTGATCCGCAAGGGCGCGCAAGTCATCGATATCCAGACCAATACGGCCGCGGTCGTCGCGACCAAGCGGGCGTTGCAGGCGCTCGGCAAAACCGACATCGCGATCATGATGAGTTCGCACAACGGCCTGATTGCTTCGGGCAAGGCCATCGGGGGCATGAAGGATCTGGAAGGCGACTATGAGGTCTACGGCATGGCCGTGCCGACCGATGAGAAGACCAAAGCCCATGATTTCCAGCAAATGGTCGTCGCAAAATACAAGGCGCAGGTGACATGGTCCGTCGCCAGTGTCATGGGCTTCAATCAGACGCTGGTCGCGCTCCGTGCGATCGAAGCTGCCGCACGCAAGGTCGGCGCCGACAAGGTCAACGGTGAGGCGATTCGTACCGCATTGATGGCGACGCAACTAACGTCCGATCAGACCTTCGGCATTCTGCCGAACCTGACCTACACGAATGAAGCGCCATTCCCGGTGACGGGCCTGACCGCCAACATCGCGACGATCAAGGACGGCAAATATGTCATCGCCGCCGAAAACGTGCCGGTTCCCGCGATTGGGAAGTGGTAACCCGTTTGGATCGGCCGGAGCACATCGGTGCTCCGGCCGTGGAGGTACCGATGCTCGAACTTAGTAACGTCGAGGTTCTCTACAGCGATGTCATTCTCGCGGTGAAGGGCATCACGCTCGCCGTGCCCAAAGGCTCATGTGTCACGCTCCTGGGTGGCAACGGGGCCGGCAAGTCGACGACCCTCAAATCGATCTCGAACGTGCTCATGACCGAGGACGGCAAGGTGACGTCGGGCGCGATTTCCTTCGAGGGTTCGCGTATCGAGGGCAGCGATCCGGCCAGGATCGTCCGCAACGGTATCGTCCATGTCATGGAGGGCCGCCGCGTCCTCAGTCACCTCACCGTCGAGCAGAACCTGATTGCCGGCGGCCATATGGAGCCGTCGACGCAGTCGATGCGTCGCCGGCTCGATGGCGTCTACGACCGGATCAAGCGCCTGGCCTCGCTGAAGTCGCGCACGACCGGATATTTGTCCGGCGGCGAGCAGCAGATGGTCGTGATCGGCCGCGCGTTGATGGCGAATCCGAAGCTCATCATGATCGACGAGCCGTCCCTGGGGCTCGCGCCGATGATGGTCGACGAGGTATTCGGCGTTCTGCGCTCACTGAAGGACGACGGTCTCACGCTCCTGATCGTCGAACAGAACACCCGCGTCGCGCTGGACCTCGCCGATTTCGGATACGTCATGGAGGACGGTCGTATCGTGCTGGAAGGCAATGCAGCCGATCTTCGTGCCAACGAGGACATCCGCGAATTCTATCTCGGCCTGAATCTCGAAGGCGAACGCAAGAGCTATCGCAACATCAAGCATTACCGGCGGCGCAAGCGCTGGCTCGGCTAACCGACGCGTCGAGAATGATTCAGCGGCCGATGAATGACGGCTTGCGCTTGGCCTCGAACGCGGCAAGCCCCTCTTTCATGTCGTGGCTGTGGGCATGGAGCTCGCTTGCGAGCAATTCGAGCCGCAGCGCAACGTCCTTCGGTTGTTCGAGACCGTCTGCGACGAGTGCCTTCATGCGGCGGAGCACCAGCGAGCTCTTGGAGCCGAGCTTGGCAACCAGACGTTCGACCGCCGCCGTCAACTCCGAATCGTCGACGACCTCGTTGACGAGACCGCAGGCGACCAACTCGTCGGCCGGCACGAAGTCGCCGGTAAACAGCAGATATTTCGCGCGGGTCGGGCCGATCTTCCGTGGCAGCCGCACCGAACTGCCGCCGCCCGGCAGCAGACCGAAATTGGCATGGGCATCGCCGATCTTCGCCGACCGCGCCGCAATGACGAGGTCGCAGCACAGCACCAGTTCCAGACCGCCGGCCAGCGCCAGCCCGTTGACCGCGGCAATCACAGGCCGCGGACAGTTCTCCAGCCGGGTCATCATGTCGAGAACCGTATCGAGGAACCGGGCCGTGGCCGCTTCATCGCCCTGCGTCGAGCTCTTGACGTATTTGAGGTCGGCGCCGGCGCAAAAGGCATGCCCGGTGCCCCGCAGAACCACGGCCTTGATCGCCGGATCGTCAGCCCGCGCCAGCGCCGCGTTGATCCCCGCCACCATGTCGGGCGTAATCGAATTCATTGCGGCCGGCCGATTGAGCGTGATCCATACCGCGCCGGCGCCTACGTCAACCAGTACGCTCGGCTCCGCCAATGTCTGTTCTGATGTCGTCACAATTTTCACCCGGCAACAATCATTTGACTTTTAGGTCAATAGATAATTTACTGGGTAAAATTATAGACCAAAGATTAGAATCCGCAAGCGGAAAGCTTGCACATCCGGGAAGAAGCGGCGTCATGTTGCAGCTTGAGGGCATTCGCATCGTCAGCCTTGCCGAGCAGTATCCCGGACCCTACGCGACGCTGCTGATGGCTGATCTCGGCGCCGACGTGATCCTCGTCGAGCGTCCCGGCGTCGGCGATCCCGCGCGGCAATTTCCGGCCTTCCACGCCGCGCTCAATCGCAACAAGCGTTCGGTCGCGCTCGATCTCAAGGCGGACGGCGACAAGCAGCGGTTCCGGGATCTCGTCGCCTCGGCCGATGTATTGCTGGAGGGGTTTCGGCCCGGCACCATGCAGCGGCTAGGACTGGGTTTCGAAGCGATGGCCGCGATCAATCCCCGGCTGGTCTATGCGTCGATCTCCGGCTTCGGACAGACCGGACCTTATCGCGACCGGCCCGCGCATGACCTCTCATATCAGGCGATCGCCGGATTCCTGCACGAACAGGCCGCAACGCGTTCGACGCGGCTGCCAGGTGACATCGCGGTCGGAGACCTTTCGTCCGGCATGTTTGCAGCGCTGGGCGTTCTTGCGGCGTTGCTGGCGCGAACGCGCACGGGAAATGGTGCGTATATCGACGTGTCCATGACCGACGGCCTGGTATCGTGGATGTCGGTGATGGTCGGCCCGGTGATGAACGGTGAGCCGCTCGCCGACATCGCAGCGGAACCCGCCTACGGATTGTTCGAATGCCAGGACGGCAAGATGCTGTCGCTTTCGATCGCGCACGAGGACTGGTTCTGGCGGCCGTTTTGCGCCCTGATCGGAATGGATGACGTCGCTGATCTCAAGCGTACGCAGCGAACCCAGCGGGAAATCGAGTTGGTCGCGCGCATCGGCAAGGCGATCTCCGCCGCGCCGCGCGCCCAATGGGCCGACAAGCTCGACGCCGCCGGGATCCCCTGGGGTCCCGTCAGCACGATCGACGAGGTCGCGGCCGATCCGCATTTCAGGGAACGCGGGCTGTTCAGCGACGTCGCCGATCGTGACGGCAGACGCCACCGCTATGTCGCGCAGCCCCTGATCATCGACGGACAGCATCCGGGACCGAGGCGGGGCGTTCCTGCTCTCGGCGAACATACCGAAGAGGTGCTGTCGGAACTGTCACGACGGCCAACACCATCCAACTGAAACGGGAGCCGCAGCATGGAAGACGTCTACGTCGTGGGAGTGGGTATGACGCCGTTCGGCCGCATGCTCGACAAGGACATCAAGACGATGACGAAGGAGGCGGTCGATGCGGCGCTCGCGGATGCCAGCCTCGAAGCAACGGCGCTCGAAGCCGCCTATTTCGCCAATGCGTCGCAGGGCCATATGGAAAAGCAGCACATGGTGCGCGGCCAGATCGCATTGCGCTCGATGGGGATCGGGCAGATTCCGGTCGTGAACGTCGAGAACGCCTGCGCGAGCGGCAGTTCGGCGTTGAATCTCGCCGTCAACTTCCTGAAGGCGGGCGAGGGGGACATCGCGCTGGCGGTTGGCGCCGAGAAGATGTTCTCGAGGGATCGCGACCTGATGTTCGGCTCATTCGACAGCGCCTGGGACATCAGCCACAAGGACGAAATCAGCGAGCGGCTGATGAAGCTCGGCGAAGGCATCGATCCGCCTCAGGGCTCGACTTCGGACAAGCCCTACAGCGTGTTCATGGACGTGTATGCGGCGTTTTCCCGCTACCATATGGCGCGTTTCGGAACGACGCAGCGGCAGATCGCGGCGGTAGCTGCCAAGAACCACCGGCACTCCGTCGAGAATCCGCTGTCGCAGTTTCGCACGCCGTATTCAATTGACGAGGTGCTGAGCGCGCCGCCGATCACCTATCCATTGACGCTGCCAATGTGTTCGCCGGTGTCGGACGGCGCTGCCGCGGTCGTGGTGGCGACGGCGGCAGGGCTCAAGCGCTTCGGCATCGACCGGTCGCGCGCGATCCGGGTGCTGGCATCCGTGGTGCAGACCGGCAGCGACCGTGACCCGTCGGACGTCGAAAACCATTGCACCGCGCGCGCCGCCAGACGTGCTTACGAAAAGGCGGGCGTCGGGCCGCGCGACATTTCGGTTGCTGAAGTGCACGATGCGACCGCGATGGGCGAGATCATCCAGATCGAAAATCTTGGCCTGTGCGCCTTCGGCGACGGCGGCGCCGTCAGCGAGCGTGGTGAGACCAGCATCGGCGGCCGCGTGCCGGTCAATCCGTCGGGAGGGCTGGAATCGAAAGGACATCCCGTCGGCGCCACCGGGCTTGCGCAGGTCCATGAACTGGTCGCGCAATTGCGTCATGAGGCCGGGGCCCGCCAGGTCGACGGCGCGCGGATTGCCATTGCCGAGAACGGCGGCGGACTGCACGGCATCGAGGAAGCGGTGGCGTGCGTCACCATCCTGAGCAAATAGAAAACAACGAGGATATTTCATGGAGCTTCATGGCAAGATTGCCGTCGTGACCGGCGCAGCTTCTGGATTGGGGTTCGCGACCTGCAAGGTGCTCGCTGCGGCGGGCGCCCGGATTGCCGGCTTCGATCGCGACGAGAAAAAGTTGCAGGCACTGAAATCGGACCTCGGCGATGCCTGCCTGACGCGCGTTGTCGACGTCGCCGATGAAACAAGCGTGAAGGACGGGATAACGGCGGTCGTCGCCGCGTTCGGCGGTGTTCATGTCGCGGTGAACTGTGCGGGTGTCGCCGATGCGGCCAAGACGGTATCGAGAGGCGAGCCGTTTCCGATCGCGACATGGAACAAGGTGATCGCAATCAACCTGACCGGCACTTTCAATATCATCCGGTTTGCCGCGCTTGCCATGACCAGAAATGCTCCTGACGCCGACGGCGGCGAGCGGGGCGTCATCGTCAACACGGCTTCGGGCGCCGCCTCTCAGGGGCAGATCGGTCAAGCCGCCTACAGCGCCAGCAAGGCGGGCGTGATCGGCCTGACGCTTCCGGTGGCGCGTGACCTGGCGCCGCAAGGCATCCGCGTCGTCTCGATCGCACCGGGGCTGTTCGATACCGCGATGGTCGCAGGCATGCCGGACAGCGTGTCCCAATCCATCATCGATCGCATGATCCTGTATCCGAACCGGATGGGTCAGCCGCGGGAGTTTGCGAGGCTGGTGCAACATATCGTCGAGAACCCGTACCTGAACGCGACAACGCTCAATCTCGACGCGGGCGCGCGCATGCAAGCGCGTTGACCGTTATGCGTTTCCCTCAAGCAACCGGCTCCGAACATGCTGCCTGACCGACTGCGCAAACGTCTGAAAATCCCCGTGATGGCGGCGCCGATGTTCCTGGTCTCGGGGCCGGATCTGGTTGTGGAGGCCTGTCAGGCCGGCGTGCTCGGCACATTTCCGGTGCTCAACCAGCGCACCACCGGGGGTTTCGAAGCGTGGCTCACCGACATTCGCAGCCGAGTGGCCGGGCAGGATTGCGCGCCCTTTGGAGCGCAGTTCGTCATTCACAACACCAACCCGCGGCACGCAGCCGACTTCGCCGTGGCTATCCGTCATGAAGTTCCCGTCATCATCACGACGCTTGGGATCACGCGGGAATTGACCGATGCCGTGCACGCCTATGGCGGAATGGTATTCCACGACGCGACCACGATGAAGCATGCCAAGAAGGCACTCGACGCCAACGTGGACGGCATCATCGCCGTCTGCGGCGGTGCGGGTGGACACGCCGGCACCTATAACCCGTTCGCTTTCATCACGGAACTGAGGCAGATCGCCGGCGACAAGGCGATCATTCTTGCCGGCGCGGTCAGCAACGGTCAGTCGATTGCCGGCGCCATCGCGACCGGGGCCGACCTGGTATCGATCGGTACCCGCTTTATTTCAACGCTGGAAAGCATGGCGCCGGCCGGGCAGAAGACCATGATCTGCGAATCCGGCATCGACGATATCGTGTACACTGCCGAGGTTTCCGGCCTTGGCGCAAGCTTTCTCGCCCAGACGCTGAACCGCCCGTATGACAACCCCAAGGATCATGGCGGCTTCAACGTCGCTCGCGAGATCAGCCCGAAACTCTGGAAGGACATCTGGACCGCCGGACAGGGTGTCGGCGGCGTCAACGACATCATCCCGGTCGCAGAACTCTGTGCACGGCTGCAGTGCGAATGGAGCGACGGCATCCGCCGCCTCTCCGCCGCGGCAGGCTAGAGCGTTTTCCAGCGAAGTGGACACCGTTTCGCGTCAAGAAAACGCGTCAAATCAAAAATCTTGAGCCCCCGTTCCGATTCCGTCGGAACGGAAAAGACTCCAGTCACCCTTGCCGCTACGCCTGCCCATGCGCTGATTTAACAGCGGTCCGATCGATGTCGCCCGCCGTCGTCCTGGGAAGTTGATCGACAAACACCACGTGCTTGGGCTTTTTGTAGTGAGCGATTCTTCCGCCCACGAAGTCGATGATCTCCTCGGCGGTCGCATCCTTCGACGGCTGCAGCACGCAGACGGCCTTGATCGCCTCGCTCCACTGCGGATCGGGGACGCCGATGACGACGACGTCGGCGATCTCTGGATGCTGGCGTATCGCGTTCTCGACCTCGGCCGGATAGACATTCTCGCCCCCGGTCTTGATCAATTCCTTTTCCGGGGCGCGACCGGCATACCAGAGATATCCGTCGGCATCGAAATAGCCCATGTCGCCGGTATGGTGCCAGCCATTGCGGAAAGTGACGGCGTTGTCGGCCTCCCTGTTCCAGTACCCCTTGAATACCGTCGGCCCGCGCACCACGATCTCACCGGTTTCACCAACAGGCTTCGGCTGGTCGTCACTGCCGACCACGGCGATGCTGCGCCAGAACAACGGCCTGCCCGCGGATTTGGGACGGTCGCGATAGGGCGAAAGCGTTGCCAGGCCCGAGGTTTCCGATTGACCGAACGCCGCCCAAAACGTTGCATTCGGGCATTCGGTCTCGAAACGCTCGATGGTCGACGGGGTATCAAGGCCGGTTACGGCACGTAGAGAGGCCAGCTGCCCCGGTTGCGACTGATCCATGATGCTGCCGAGCATCGGTGCGAACTCGGACATCACGGTCACTTTTTCTGCGACGATGTCGCGCGCGGCCTGCGCGGCATCGAATTTTGCGGCGATGAGGCTGGCGCCGCCAACCTGCTGCACCGTCAGCATCAGACCGAGCCCGGCCACATGGAACAGCGGCAGCATGCCAAGATTGACGTCCCGCTCATCGAGCTTCCATGCCTGCACCAGCGAGCTCTGGGCGGTGAGCATTCCGCCCTGTGACAGCAATGCGCCGCGCGGACGCCCGCCGACCGCCGCCGTGTGAATGATGACGAAACCATCGTCGCCGTCGACGGCCGTATCCGGAGGGCGGGCGTCGATCGATGAGAGCTGCGCGAATGGCATAAGCGACGGGTGGCCAGCCCCGACACCGACGAAGTGTCGCACCGAAGGCAATGATCCCTTTAGGGCTTCGATTGCCTCGTGATAGTCGGCGCCGCCGACGAGCACGATTGGCGCGCCATCGGAAAGGACAAAGGCGATTTCTTCCGGGTTGAGACGGTAATTGACCGGAAGCAGGATGGCGCCGAGCCATGCGACGGCGCCGATCAATTCCACCAATTCAAGCGAATTCTGCGACAGGACGCCGACACGATCGCCGGGGCTGACCCCAAGGCGCGAAAGGCCGGCGGCCAGATTTTCGATGCGCCGCAGGTACTCCCAATGCGTGATTCGTTGTCCTTCAAAGATGAAGGCGGCCTTGTCGGGAAAAATCTGTGCATTGCGGCGGTAGACATCGCCAAGCGTGAAGTTTCTCAAAACCATAAGTCATTCCCGGCAGATGTTTTGCGCGCGGCGATCCTGCCGATTTTGGCCTGGCTCGTCCAGCGGGATCGCTCGCTCTTTGGCGCTTTCACGAAAAAGGGAGTGCCGCTTCCGGTGTGCGCCGAAAGCATGGTCCAGGTTGAAGCCGCGATGGAAGCCCCAGGCTGGTCGAACCACCACGACATTCTACCCGGGTTGCGCGAACTCTCCCGAGAAGTGCCGATCAATCTACCGGCGGTCGCAACCCGCGAGCACGGGTTCCCCATGGCGGAGGCCTGCCGCCGACCAACCAGACTAATCGGCGGTGATCGGGCCGAACGGCTCCCATCGCTCGCCGTTAAAGCGCATCATCCGGAATTCCTTGACGACGCGATAGTCAGACGGGCTGGTGTTCATCGAAAGGCCAGGCAACAGCAGGTCCAGCTTGATGCTCTTCAGGTCTGCCGCCTGCCGCATGACATTCTCGCGCGATACATCGTCTCCGCATTGCCGCAGCACCTGTACCATCAACTCCGCCGCACTGTAGCCATAGGTCGTGAAGATGCTCTTGCGATCGCCTTCGGGATAGTAAGCGTCCATGAACGCGACCCACTTCTTCATACCGTCGTCGTCGATCCAGCTCGGGTCACCGGCCTCCTTGAACGAACTCGCTGAGATGAGTCCCTTGGAATTATTGAGACCCGCGGGCACCAGAACGGCGCCGATCGAGGACGAGCCGGCGCCGAGAAGATGAACGGGCTTCCAGTCGAGTTCGGCCGCCTTCCTGATCGCCTGGGCAGCGAATTTCGGAGAAGCCATGTTCACCAGGAGATCGACACCCACCGTCTTGAACAGCACAGTTTGCGAGTCGACGGTCGAATCCATGGGATCGTATGCCGCGGCGCTGACGAGCATTGTGCTCACCCTTGCGCCAAGTGCTTCCTTCAAACCGGTGAGATAGTCCTTGCCGCCGTCGTCGTTCTGGTAGAGCAGGCCAATCCTGGCGTTCGGATGATTGTCCAGGATGAAGCGCGCATAGACGAATCTCGGTCCGCAGATTCGGCGCGAATGCCATGGTCCCTGGAAATTTGGCCGGGTTCTCGAACCGTGTTGCACGCCCGGTCACGAATAGCTGAGGAATCTTGCGATCATTGAGGTACTTTTGAATTGCGATGTTGGTGGCGTTTCCAAGCGTCTGGAACGTGAACAACACTTCATCGCCCTCGACGAGCTTGCGAACCTGCTCGACCGTCTTCGGCGGCGTCGCCGCGTCGTCGTAAGAGATCAGGTTGATCTTGCGTCCATTGATGCCGCCGCGGTCGTTGATCATTCGAAAATAGGCGGCCTGCACCTTGCCGATCACCGAGACTGACGAGACGGGTCCGCTGTAGGGCATGGTTTGGCCGATCCGGATCTCAGTGTCGCTGGCGCCGGGATCGTATTTTCGGCTCTCTGCGAACGATGCTGTTGCGAAAAGAAGTCCGGTCGCAAGGATCGCTGCCTTCACGGCATTCACCTGCAGGTCCTCATTCATCGCAGCGTTCCCTATTGCCGCCATGCTGGCGCCTGGCGTTGCCATCGCGCGGCTCGCTGGCCTCCGCGCCGCCAGCATGCTTTCGTGATAGAACCCTTGCCTCTCCACGTCATTCCCTGTCCATCGGTCTTTCGGATTTCCGACAGGCATCTCGTGCAGCGCCGGAGGCGACGATACGCTCGAACATTCTTGCTGAACAGGTCGGATCTCGCGGAGTGCGGACTCATGCCCGCCTGCCGGAACCGCCGGGGCGACAGGCTGGTTTCGCGGGCTGCGATCCTGATCGATGGATCGCGTCAGGAAGGGACCTGAAGCACTTTCGGCCGCCCACTGGTCTAAAAGCCGAATTGTTTTATTCAAACCATCCCGCATTGTGTGAACAGGTTAAGCGGTGGTGGTTTATGGTGGCGACGGTTTCAATTCGACGAGCGGAATTTGACGATGTGGGTCGTTTGACGGAGGAGGACATGCGCGAGATGTGGCAAGCGGTGAAGAGGATGACAATCCGCTGAAGGTTTCGACAAGTCCGCTTCTGGCGGCGCAAAGCGGCCGTTCGTGGTCCGGGGCGCGCGAAATCATCGATGCCAGACGCGACGAAAGGTTTTGTGGCATTCGAGAGTCAGCGATGAAGCGAAGTTATTGTGCGCGCAGCGATACAAAGGTTCGACTGACGAGAGGCGATCGCACCACGCGACTAAGGCCGGGTCCTACGGCCTTTTCACCCTGGTTGGCGCCATGCGCTTGTGCTCCTCCATCAGCAGCGCCACGAACGCGGTCACTTTTGGCGGGCGGAAACGTGCCGCCGGGTAAACGGCATGAATACCACCGGCCGGCAGCGTCCAGGCCGGCAATATGTGTGTGAGCCGGCCAGCCTTGATCTCTTCCATGACCAGAAAATCGGGCAGCACGGTAACGCCGGCACCGGCGAGGGTCGCGGCGAGGACGGCGGGCGTCGTGTTGATGGTCAGCGTTTGCTTCATGCGGACGGTCTGCCGCTCGAAATCGCTCCTGGCGAATTGCCATTGCAGCGGCTCCCGGAGCGCGTTGTTGGCGACGAACGGCAGGGACGCCAGGTCTTCCGGCTGCGCCACGGCGCCTTCGAGAGGTCGATCTGGTTCGCAACGAGGTCGATCTTGCTGTCGGCCAGGATCAAATCGACGCGGCACGCCCGATATTTTCGGGAGAAAGCCGCCACCAGCGGCGCAAGCGTGCAGGCGCCGTAATCGTTCTGGGCAGCGATCCGCAACAGTCCCATCGGCTCGGCATTGGACTGCGCCAGCTCCGCGAACGCATTTTCGGCTTCACCCAGGATCATGACAGAGCGCGCGTGGAGCAGACGGCCAGCCTCGGTCGGCTCGACCCGCCGCGTGGTGCGAACCAGCAGGCCGGTCTTGAGCTCCTGCTCGAGGCGGGCAACTTGCTGGCTGACGACCGCCTTGGTGATGCCAAGCCGATCGGCTGCCTTGGTGAAAGAGGCGGCGTCCACCACCGCTGCAAAATAGGCAAGCCGATTGAGATTGACCGTTTCCAAAGCCCTATCTCCGCGAATTATCTGTATACTTCTAGCATACAGTATGTCGTATTTCATGGTATTTATTGACCAATAGAGCTGGCCTATCTCCGCCGTCAAGCAAACGCCGGAGTTGGACATGCGCGTCACCTATCTATTCGATCCGCTTTGCGGCTGGTGCTATGGCGCCGGCCCCATGCTCGAGCGACTTGGCCAGCTCGACGATGTGACGCTCGAGCTGATGCCGACAGGTCTGTTCGCGGGCGAGGGCGCGCGGGCGATGGATGCGCAATTTGCCGCCTATGCCTGGCAGAACGATGAGCGGATCGCCCGCCTGACGGGGCAGCCCTTCAGCGAAGTCTATCGTTCCCGGGTTCTGGGACATGCCGGCGGCATGTTCGACTCGGCGCCGGCGACGCTGGGTCTGATCGCGGTGCGGCTCACCGAACCCGCCAGAGAACGCGAGGCGCTGGGTGCATTACAGCGTGCCCGCTATGTCGACGGACAAGACATCGTCAGCCTCGCAGGCGTCGGTGAGATCCTCCAATCCATCGGTCTTTTTGCCGCGGCCGAACGCTTGCGAACGCCGGACCAGGAACTGAAACAAACCTACCATCGACGGCTCGAAGCGGCCCGATCCGAGATGCGGCGGTTCGGCATCTCAGGCGTTCCGACCCTGCTCGTGGGCGGCGACACGGAACGTCAGCTGCTGCCGGGCAACCTGCTGTTCGGACGTTTCGACCTCCTCGTTTCACAATTGCAGGCTGCCTGATCCACCAATTGGCGGCGCCGATGCGCCGCCGCGCTCACGTCGAGGTCGTCAGGACGGCTCATCGCCGTTCCCGGCAACCCTCGATTGCCCTGTCAAAAACCCAATGGAGATTTCGATGCATACACGGAGAGACATCATGAAGGCGACCCTCGCCGCCGGTGCTGCTTCTGTCTTTGTCCCGGCCGAATTCGGGCATGCGACCGAATCCAAACTGAGCTGGAAGCATTTTCCGGCCGGTCCCAACGGCTTCTTCCGCGCGCCCGTGCTGGTGTCCGGCCCGACCGAAGCCCTTCTGATCGACGGCGGCTTTTCCTTTTCGGATGGCCGCGCACTGGCCGATGCGATCAAGGCGACCGGCAAGAAGCTCACCGCGATCTACATCAGCCAGTCGGATCCGGACTATTACTTCAGCCTGAAACCGCTGCGCGACGCATTTCCGAATGTGAAGGTCATCGCCGCCGCTGCGACACTCGAGGCGATCAAGGGCAGCGTCGAGAAGAAGCTCGCCGTCTGGGGGCCTAAGCTCAAGGAGAACGGCCTGCAGACGCTTTCCGACGTCGTTCTGCCCGAGGCATTTGACGGCTCATCGCTGACGGTTGACGGCGAGACCATCGAAATCGTCGCGGCAGAAGGCCTGCCCAACCGTCGCTATCTGTGGGTGCCCTCGCTGAAAGCCGTTTTCGGCGGCGTCATGATCTTCTCCGGCGTCCACGTCTGGACAGCCGACACACAGGCCGCGGCGTTGCGTGCTGCCTGGATCGCGAATCTCGACAAGATCGCGGCCCGCAAGCCGGCGGTCGTGGTGGCCGGCCATACGACAGCCGAAGCGGCTACCGATCTTTCGGGTATCACCCACACCAGGGCCTACCTCGTCGCGTTCGAGGAAGAACTGGTCAAGGCAAAGGACGGCGCCGGATTGAAGGCGGCGATGGAAGCCCGCTTCCCCAATCTCGGCATGGACGTCGCCCTCGACATCGGCTCCAAGGTCGCCAAAGGCGAGATGAAATGGGGCTGAGAAAGCCGGTCTCGATCTGAGAGCTGTCGCAATCGGCCGCTCCAGCTCCTGACATCGAGTCCATCAGTCCTGGCGACCGGCATTCTCGGAATGCCGGTCGTTTCTGCTTCTGCTGTGCCTCGGAAAGCCTGCTCCGACTTTGGAATAACCACGCGCAGGGGGCTTTTCAGCGTTTCCTCGACGATGCGCCATCCCTGGCCGGTCTTCCGTACATCGACGGTCCAGGTGCCCAGCCCGAGAAGCGTCGCGCCATCCTTGCAAACATGCCAGGCCTGGAGATGGGTGCTCACGCGTGCCCGGTCCGGCGCGGATTGTTCGATGCCGATGCTCGTCAGATGATGGCTTGTCGCGGTGTAGCCGGCGCGGTCATAGGTGCTGCGTGCGGCAGCGACCCTGCGGTCAATGCCGCTCATCGATGCCGGCATCGGACATTTGTCACTCGGGCAGGTCATCGAGAACGAGGTGCCGAAGATCAGCGTAAACTTCAGATCCTCGGCAACAGCGGTTCGCTCCGGCTTCGGTCTTGCCGTTGCCGATCATGTCGATGCCGTCGGCATAGCCGGCGGCCAGGTTGGAAAGCTCGACGCTGTCAGGCTCGGCCGCAGAAGCTCCGTTGTACGGGCCGCGGCGCAAAGCCGCCGTTCAAGTGCCGCGTGACCGAAACAAAGCATTCGCGCCGATCGGGACCCCACTCCAACACAGATTCTCCTGTTCGCCACAAAAGTGTCGGCGTCAGTTCAAGGGGCTCAGTCCGCCGCCGATTCACACTGACCTTGCGGCGAAGGCTTAGAACCGCCGCCGGTCAGCGATGATTGCAAGTCTGCAACGCTCTCGATAGAGTATCAAAGACAACCTCAGCGAATCCCTTGGATTCTGTCCACATTTGTTCGCGGCGCATGACGCAGGTTCCTACGCACCATAACTCGCGGTTAACGGCAGGTTTGGTCGCCGGGGTGATCGGCTTATCCGCGCTTGCTGCCGCAATCGTCGTGATTGCGGGTGGCGTTGCTTTTCGTTACGGAGCCGAACGGGCATTTGAGCGAGGAAGACTTGATGCGGAGCGATATACCTCCCAGTTGACCACCGAATTCCATAGGTTCGATTATCTTTCTAATGTGCTTGTCGAGCATCCATCGGTCCTAAATGTCCTGACTGAAGCCGACCGAAAAGATTATATCGATGCAGCTAACCGCTACCTCGAGTCGGTCAGCCGCGAAGCGGGGACATCCACGCTTTATTTGCTGGACAAGACAGGTAAGGCGATAGCAACCAGCAACTGGAAGCAGCCAACCAGTTTTTTCGGGGTCGACTTTTCCTATAGGCCGTATTTCCAAAACGCCATGACGAAGGGAGAAGATCGATTTTATGGCATTGGTACGGTCTCGGGAACGCCCGGCTATTTTTTTGCTGTGGCTCTTCCTCGCGATAAGCGAACGCTAGGTGTCGGTGTCGTCAAGGTAAACCTCGAAGATATCAATATCTACCGATCAACTTCGATCAAGGATATCATGATCGTGGATGAGAACGGTGTTGTAGTATTGGCATCGCGTTCCGATTTCAAATACCGAACGATGATGCCAATTCCGGCCGAGACACTCGCTGCGATAAGAACGGCGAGGCAGTACGATAAATCGCCGCTGCCTCCTCTTGAAATTGCAACGGAGGACGTTTTTGACGGAGGATCAATCGTTTCCTTGCCCCAGGATGGGCTCGGCCAGGGTCGATCCCGTTTTCTAGCTCAGGAGATCCGGCTGGAAGGCTCCGCCTGGAAGATTGTTGTTCTGTCCGACTTGTCCGAAGTTGTATCGCAGCAGCGTTGGACCCAATTACTAACGGCGCTATTCGTGGCAACGGTCGGATTGTTCTTTCTGTTTCTAATGCAGCGTCGCCGCACGATAAAGGCCCAGTTGGCCATGAAAGAGTTCCTCGCCCGCGCAAATATCGAGTTGGAATCTCAGGTTGCCCAGAGAACTCAATCTCTTGTCGAAGCTAATCAGCAATTGAGAGAAGCGCAGGAGGTTCTCGTACATTCAGCAAAGCTTGCAGCAATAGGGCAACTTGCTGCGGGCATAACACATGAACTACATCAGCCAGTGGCAGCGATCCGCATGCTATCTGAGAATGCGGGCGTGCTAATTCGACGGTCGCAAAGCGACGTAGCATCAGACAATTTGCAAGCCATCCTCGATCTTACAGGTCGAATGAACAAGATCATCGATCGGCTGAAGCAGTTTTCAAGAAAAAGCACATCAGAGCTACAGGCAGTGAGCATTGTCGATAGCATCAACAACAGTAGACAAATTCTCGCGAGCAAGGTTCAGTCCACGCGAGTAGAAATCGAGTTTCGGCGGCCTGGTCAACCAATGGTGGTTTTAGCCGATCCAGTCCGAATGGAGCAGATTTTCATCAACTTGATTTCCAATGCAATCGATGCTGCCGCGAGCGTTGATCGGCCCGCCATCGAAATAGTGGCATGGCATGACGAATACTCCATATTCGTGTCGGTCACGGATAATGGAGAAGGCCTTTCAAATGATGCGCTGGCACACCTCTTTGAACCATTTTTCACGACGAAAGAGGCCGGCGCAGGTCTCGGGCTGGGCTTGGCCATTTCGATCGGGATCGTTCGCGAATTCGGTGGAACGCTAACTGCGTCAAACCTCCTTCGGGGCGGTGCGGAGTTTGTCGTCAGGCTGCCATTGCTTGTGCGGGCGCGCAAGATGATCGAAGCATAAGGAACTGCGTCGAGAGATGAATGGTGTCCACCCGCCGGCGCCGCCCCCTGGACGAAGTCCGATTTTCCAGCCTGGCCTAGGTGCTCATTGCGGTTTCCCATCCCGAAGCGAGAAAGTGGAGGGGTTGAGAGAGAAATAATCGAGTAAAGCCACATTTATAGTAGCGTGCCAGAGTCGCTTCGCGCTGGCACGAGGAATGCAGGGCCCCTCCCAAAAAGACCGTCCTGACCTGTTTTCGGGCTCAGGAAAGTGATCAAGATCAGAAAATTGGGGGGTAGCCTTGAGTAGGGATCGGGATCCTGCGGAAACGCAGGAATGGCTTGATGCACTTGATTCGATCGAATGCTTCGAAGGCGTTGGGCGGATCGACGAACTATTGGATGGCGTCATTCAGGCCGCCCGACGTAAAGGCGCAAAACTGTCCTTTGCCGCCAACACGGCCTATGTGAACACCATCCCGCCGCATGATGAGCCGGCGCATCCGGGTGACCGTGTACTCGAGCACAAGATCCGTTCGATCGTCCGCTGGAACGCCGCGGCCATCGTGCTGCGTGCCAACAAGACGTCTTCCGAACTCGGCGGCCATATCGCCAGCTTTCAGTCCGCCGCGACGCTTTATGATACCGGGTTCATGCATTTCTGGCACGCGCCGACGGAAACGCATGGCGGCGACCTGATCTACTACCAGGGCCATTGCGCGCCCGGCATCTATGCCCGCGCTTTTCTCGAGGGTCGGCTCAGCGAAGAGCAGCTCGTCAATTTCCGTCAGGAAGTCGACGGCAAGGGTCTGTCGTCCTATCCGCACCCGTGGCTGTTGCCGGATTTCTGGCAATTCCCGACCGTGTCGATGGGGCTTGGCCCGTTGATGGCGATCTACCAGGCGCGGTTTCTCAAATACCTCGACTGCCGCGGTCTTGCGGATACCAAGCCACGCAAGGTCTGGGCCTTCATGGGCGACGGCGAGATGGACGAGCCGGAGTCGCTCGGGGCGATATCGCTGGGCGGACGCGAGCATCTCGACAACCTCGTGTTTGTGATCAATTGCAATTTGCAACGTCTTGACGGACCGGTGCGCGGCAACGGCAAGATCGTGCAGGAGCTGGAAGCCGATTTCCGCGGCGCTGGCTGGAACGTCATCAAGGTGCTGTGGGGCTCGGGCTGGGATCAATTGCTGGCGGCCGACGTCACCGGCATCTTGAGAAAGCGCATGGAAGAGTGCGTTGACGGCGAATACCAGGACTACAAATCGAAGAACGGCGCCTATGTCCGAGAGCATTTCTTCGGAAAATATCCCGAACTGAAAAGCATGGTCGCTCACATGAGCGACGATGAAATCTGGGGAATGACCCGCGGGGGTCACGATCCCCTGAAAGTTTACGCCGCTTACAAGGCCGCCTCCGAGCATAAGGGGCAGCCGACGGTCATTCTGGCGAAGACCGTCAAGGGCTATGGCATGGGCGAATCCGGCGAAGGCCAGATGATCTCGCATCAAGCCAAGAAGATGAACGAGGAGGCGCTTCGGCAATTCCGTGACAGATTCCAGATCCCGGTCGCCGACGAAGAGCTGAAGGACGTGCCGTTTGTGCGTCTGGCCGCCGATTCGCCTGAAATGAAATATCTCGCAGAGCGCCGTGCCGCCCTCGGCGGGCACTTGCCTGCACGCCGTCGCAAGTCCGAACTGATCTCGATTCCGCCGTTGTCGGCATTTGCTCCGCAACTGAAATCGACGGAAGGCCGCGAGATTTCGACCACCATGGCCTTTGTGCGCATTCTCAACACGTTGCTGCGTGACAAGGAGATCGGAAAACGCATCGTTCCCATCGTTCCGGACGAGAGCCGCACCTTCGGCATGGAGGGAATGTTCCGACAGTTCGGAATCTTCTCACAGGTGGGACAGCTCTATCGGCCCCAGGACGCCGATCAGATGATGTTCTATCGCGAAGACAAGACGGGTCAGATTCTTCAGGAGGGCATCAATGAGGCCGGAGCGATGGCCTCCTGGATCGCCGCCGCGACGTCCTATTCGACGTCGAATACGCCCATGATTCCGTTCTATATCTACTATTCGATGTTCGGCTTCCAGCGCGTCGGCGACCTGGCATGGGCGGCCGGAGACATGCGCGCGCGGGGGTTCCTGATCGGCGGCACGTCCGGCCGAACGACCTTGAACGGCGAAGGGCTTCAGCATGAGGATGGCCATAGCCATCTGATCGCGGCGACCATCCCGAACTGCGTTTGCTACGACCCGACCTATTCCTATGAACTGGCCGTCATTGTCCAGGATGGGTTACGCCGCATGTACGGCGAGAACGAGGATGTTTTCTACTACATCACGACATTGAACGAGAACTATCCCCATGGAGAGATGCCCGAAGGCGCCGAGGAAGGCATCCGCAAGGGCATGTACAGGCTGCGGTCGGTGGAAGCGAAGAAAAAGGCCGCCCGCGTTCAATTGCTCGGCTCGGGGGCCATTCTGCGGGAAGTGGAAGCCGGCGCCGTGTTGCTGGCGGAAGACTTCGGAATCGCGTCCGACATCTGGAGCGTGACCAGCTTCATGGAGCTGCGCCGTGACGGTCTCGACGCCGATCGCTGGAACATGCTGCACCCGACCGCGGCGCCCAGGCGCTCTCATGTCGAGACCTGTCTCGACAAAGCCGGCGGTCCGGTGATCGCGTCGACAGATTACATGAAGCTGCTGGCGGACCAGATCCGGCCGTTCGTTCCCGGCCGTTACCGCGTGCTGGGCACCGATGGCTTCGGCCGTTCCGACTACCGGCGAAAACTGCGCAGCTTCTTCGAGGTCGATCGCTTCCACGTGGTCGTCGCCGCGTTGAAAGCGCTGTCCGAAGAAGGGACGGTCCCGGCTTCGGTCGTTGCCGACGCGCTGCGCAAATACGGCATCGATCCCGACAAGCCCAATCCGGCGACGGTCTGAGACCGGTCACGCTCGTTTTTCTCATCCGAATACTGCCGCAGGCCAAAGCGTCGCGCACGAGAGTCCAGGGGAGGTTGATTTGACCAACATTATCGATGTGAAGGTACCGGATATTGGCGACTTCAAGGACGTGCCGATCATCGAGATTTCGGTCAAGCCCGGTGACGTGGTCAAGATCGACGATCCGCTGCTGACGCTGGAATCCGACAAGGCATCGATGGAAGTGCCGTCGCCGTCGGCAGGCACGGTCAAGGAAGTTCTGGTGAAGGTCGGCGACCGCGTCGGTAAGGACAAGCTGATTATTCGGCTCGAAGGCGGGGACGTGCCGTCGGCGGCTCATGATGCGCCGGCCGTGATGCATCAGCAGGAAGCGGCCGAACCACCTCCGAGCGCGGCGCCCGCATCCGCGCCACAGAAATCCGGTGGCCCGGCAATCGCGGACTTTTCCGGCGCGCATGCGAGCCCGGCGATCCGTCGTCTGGCGCGCGAGCTCGATATCGATCTCAACGCGATCAAGGGAACGGGCGATAAGGGCCGTGTCACCAAGGACGATCTGAAAGCCTCGCTCGGTGGCGGAGCCAAGGGCTCTTCCGCCGGCGCGCCCGCGGGCGGCATGGGCATCCCCGAAATTCCCGCTGTCGACTTCTCGAAGTTCGGCCCCGTCGAGATCAAACCGATGGTGCGCATCAAGCGCATCTCGGGACCGTTCCTGCATCGGGCGTGGCTCAACATCCCCCACGTCACCCACAACGACGAAGCGGACATTTCGGAGATCGAGAAGTACCGCAAGGAACTCGACGATGCCGGCAAGGCCGACAAGAAGAAGCCCTATCGCGTTTCGCTTCTGCCATTCCTGATGAAGGCGTCGGTCAACGCCTTGAAGGCGTTTCCCGACTTCAACAGCTCGCTGACGCCGGAGAAGGACGCCCTCGTTTACAAGAAATTCTACAACATCGGCATCGCGGTCGACACGCCGGAAGGTCTGGTCGTCCCGGTCGTCAAGGATGTCGACCGCAAGGGCATTATCGAGATCTGCCGCGAACTCGGCGACATCTCGACCAAGGCGCGTGACGGCAAACTGACGCCGACGGAGATGCAGGGTGCGACATTCACGATCTCGTCGCTTGGCGGAATCGGCGGTAGCGCCTTCACACCGATCGTCAATGCGCCCGAGGTCGCAATCCTCGGTGTCGTGCGTTCCAAAATGGCGCCGGTGTGGAATGGCGAAAGTTTCGTGCCGCGGCTGATGCTGCCACTCTGCCTTTCCTACGATCATCGCGTAATCGACGGCGCCGCGGCTGCCCGCTTTGCGCGGCATCTCGCGACGGTTCTTGAAGATGTACGGCGGCTCGTCCTCTGACGGACAGGAACGGGAGAGAGACGATGACTGATGCGATCAAGGTGCCTGATATCGGTGACTTCAAGGATGTCCCGGTCATCGAGGTCCACGTGAAGCCGGGACAGGTTGTTGCGGCTGAAGACACGCTGATTACGCTTGAATCCGACAAAGCGACGTTGGACGTTCCCGCACCTGCGGGTGGAACCATCGGCGAGGTCAAGATCAAGGTCGGCGACAAGGTGAGCGCGGGCACGGTGATTGCGACATTCGCCGGGGCGGATGCTGCGCGCGCAGCCCCGGCAGCCGCTTCGCCGGTGGCCTCGGCTCCCGCTTCGGCGACAAAGGGCGATCTCCATGCCGAGGTGCTCGTGATCGGCGCGGGCCCCGGCGGCTATTCGGCGGCGTTCCGGGCAGCCGATCTCGGCAAGAAGGTCGTTCTGGTCGACAAGGGGGCGACGCTTGGTGGCGTCTGCCTGAATGTCGGCTGCATTCCATCGAAAGCGCTTTTGCACGCCGCCAAGGTGATCGACGAAACCAGGGAGATTAGCGATCACGGTATTTCCTTCGCTGCTCCCTCGGTCGACATCGACAAGCTGCGCGGCTGGAAGGACGGCATCATCAAGAAGCTGACGGGCGGCCTGTCGGGCCTTGCCAAACAGCGCAAGGTCGCGGTGGTCACCGGCGTTGCCAAATTTGCCTCGCCCAAGTCGATTCAGGTTCAGACAAGTGAGGGCGGCAAGACGATTTCGTTCGACCAGGCGATCATTGCCTGCGGCTCCGAGCCGGTGACGCTGCCCTTCATCCCGCACGACGACCCACGCGTGATCGATTCGACCGGTGCGCTTGAACTCAATGGTTTGCCGAAGCGGCTGCTGGTGCTCGGCGGAGGCATTATCGGGCTCGAGATGGCGACGGTCTATCACGCGCTCGGCGTCAAGGTCACGGTCGTTGAATTGATGGATCAGATCATTCCGGGTGCCGACAAGGATATCGTGACCCCGCTGATGAAGCGGATCGACAAGCGCTACGAGAAGATCCTGCTGAAGACCAAAGTGACGGCGGTTGCAGCCAAGGCGGATGGCCTTCACGTGACGTTCGAGGGACCGAACGGTGCTTCGAACGATGTGTTCGATCGGTTGCTCGTCGCCGTCGGCCGTCGTCCGAACGGCAAGACGATCGGTGCGGAGGCCGCCGGTGTCGCGGTCGATGAGCGTGGTTTCATTTCGGTCGACAAGCAGATGCGCACCAACGTTTCGCACATCTTTGCCATCGGCGATGTGGTGGGCCAACCGATGCTGGCCCACAAGGCGGTGCACGAAGCCAAGGTCGCGGCCGAGGTAGCGGCAGGTCACAAGAGCGTCTTCGACGCAAAAGTCATCCCTTCAGTTGCCTATACCGACCCTGAGGTGGCCTGGGTTGGCCTCACCGAGATCGAAGCCAAGGCCAAAGGCATCAAGTACGGCAAGGGTGTTTTCCCCTGGGCGGCGAGCGGACGCTCGCTTTCGCTCGGCCGGGATGAAGGCATCACCAAGGTCCTGTTCGACGAGGAACACGAGCGGATTATCGGCTGCGGCATCGTGGGTCCTTCCGCCGGCGATCTGATCGCCGAGGCCGCGCTGGCGATTGAGATGGGCGCGGATGCCGCCGATATCGGCCTCACCATTCATCCACATCCGACCCTGTCCGAGACAATTGGGATGGCAGCGGAGGCGTTCGAGGGAACCATCACCGATCTTTACATTCCAAAGAAGAAATAGCGCCCGCCGGCAGGTGTGGGCGTCAGAAGACAGAAAACTGTCCGAAACTCAAAGAGGGGAAATAGCAGTGTCAGATCATCTGGACGAAAGCGCGCTCGAATATCACCGGCATCCGTCGGCAGGGAAGATATCCGTCGTTCCGACCAAGAATATGACCACCCAGCATGATCTTGCGCTGGCGTATTCACCCGGCGTGGCGGTGCCGTGCCTGGCGATCGCCGCAGATCCCGATCAGGCGCGCAATCTCACGTCGCGTGGCAACCTCGTTGCGGTCATCACGAACGGCACAGCTGTTCTCGGCCTCGGCAATATCGGCGCGCTGGCAAGCAAGCCGGTGATGGAAGGCAAGGCCTGCCTGTTCAAGAAATTCGCCGATATCGACGTCTTCGATATCGAGCTTGATGAAACGGATCCTGACAAGATCGTCGATATTGTCGCGGCCATGGAGCCGACATTCGGCGGCATCAACCTGGAAGATATCAAAGCGCCCGAGTGCTTTTACATCGAAAGGAAGCTCCGCGAGCGGATGAAGATTCCGGTCTTCCACGACGATCAGCATGGTACCGCGATCGTTGCCGGTGCGGCCGTCATCAACGGGTTAGAGATCGTCGGAAAGAAGATCGCAGACATCAAGATCGTGGCATCGGGCGCGGGCGCTGCCGCGCTTGCCTGTCTTGATCTTCTGGTCGGCCTCGGCGCGCGGCGTGAGAACATCTTCGTCTCGGACATCAAGGGTGTCGTCTATGCTGGTCGCGTCGAATATATGGACGACCACAAAGCCAAATACGCCCAGCCCACGTCAGCGCGAACGCTGGGTGAGATTATTCCCGGTGCCGATCTTTTTCTCGGCCTATCCGCCGGCGGCGTGCTGAAGCCGGAAATGCTGGCCAAAATGGCCGATCGCCCCCTTATTCTGGCGATGGCCAATCCGGATCCGGAGATTTCGCCGGAGCTCGCCAAGGCGACGCGTCCGGACGCCATCATCGCCACCGGGCGCTCCGACTATCCGAACCAGGTCAATAACGTTCTGTGTTTTCCATTCATTTTTCGCGGTGCGCTCGACGTCGGAGCCACCACCATCAATGAGGAAATGAAATTCGCTGCCGTTCATGCCATTGCGGCACTCGCGCGAGCCGAGCAGTCTGACGTCGTCGCTTCCGCCTACGGACAACAGGAAACCCGTTTTGGACCGGACTTCCTGATTCCCCGTCCATTCGATCCGCGCCTGATCAGCGTGGTCGCGCCGGCGGTCGCCGAAGCCGCCATGAACAGCGGTGTGGCGACACGTCCGATCAAGGATATGCCGGCCTATCGCCGTGCCATGGAGCGATTTGTCTACAAGTCCGGCAATACCATGAGGCCCGTGTTCGAAGCGGCTGCCCAGACCAGCCAACGTGTGATCTTCGCCGAAGGCGAAGAGTCGCGTGTCCTGCGCGCGGTACAGATAGCTGTCGATGAAAAACTGGCCCGGCCAGTTCTCGTCGGGCGCCGCGACGTGGTCAACGCGAAGATCAAGGATTTCGGTCTCAGGCTGGAGCAGGAGCGGGACTTCGACTTGATTGATCTCCATGATGAGGCGTTGATAAAGTCGGCGGTCGAGGACCACTATCAATTGACGCGGCGCAGGGGTGGCTCGCGCGAGCGGATTGACCGGGCGATGCACTCCAACAACACGCTGCTGGCGGCCACGATGCTTCGGCTAGGGCATGCGGACGGCATGCTGTGCGGCACCAATGGCGATTATGCCGAGCACCTGGATTGCGTGTCGAAGGCAATCGGCTTTGGTTCGGGCCGGCGCATTTTCGCGGCCATGAACCTGCTGATGCTTCCGCAGCAAACCGTCTTCATTTGCGACACCTACATCAATGCCGATCCGACGGCGGAGGAACTGGCCGACATCACCATCCTGGCGACCGACGAAATGTGTCGGTTTGGAATCAATCCGCGCGTGGCCCTTCTCTCGCACTCCAGCTTCGGCAGTTCCGATGCCGCATCGGCGAGAAAAATGCGCGCGACCTTCGATCTGGTCCTCGCCGCGAAACCTGACCTTGAAATTGAAGGTGAAATGCGCGGCGACATGGCGCTCTCCAAGCGAATTCTGGACGCCGCGTTTCCGGACTCGCGCCTGCGTACCGAGGCCAATCTCCTGATCATGCCCAATCTCGATGCAGCCAACATCACCTACAACGTTTTGAAGACGGTGGCTGGCGAGGGTGTGACCGTGGGTCCCATCCTGCTCGGCTCTGCCAAACCGGTCCATATCTTGACGCCCACCAGTACCGTGCGAGGCATCGTGAACATGACGGCGCTCGCTTCCGTTGATGCGTCGATCAAGAGCTGATTCAATTCGAGGGGAACTCGTTATGACGAGCCGCGGAGGCACTACCGCCGATGTTTCAACTAGCGATGTTTCGCGGAAAAAGCCCTGGTACACAATTCTCTATATCCAGGTGCTGATCGCAATCCTGCTCGGCGCGATTTTCGGCTGGCTGGAGCCAACATACGCGACAAATGATTGGATCAAGGCGCTGGGTGACGGCTTCATCAAGCTGATCAAGATGGTGATCGCGCCGATCATCTTCTGTACGGTTGTATCCGGCATTGCGCACATCCAGGACGCCAAGAAAGTCGGCCGCATCGGCATCAAGGCGCTGGTCTATTTCGAGATCGTCTCGACCTTCGCGCTTGTGATCGGGCTTTTGATTGGCAACATCTTGAAGCCGGGCGCCGGTTTCGGCGGCGCCATGGCCGACGCGGGCAAGGTCGCCGGCTTCGCCAAGCAGGCGGAGGCGCAAAAGAGCGTCGACTTCTTCCTGCACATCATTCCCGATACGGTGGTCGGCGCCTTCGCGCAGGGCGAAATCCTCCAGGTGCTGTTGTTCTCGATCCTGTTCGGCTTTGCCATCATGGGGCTCGGCGAGCGCGGTCATACCATTCGTTCCTTCATCGATGACGCGGCGCATGCAGTGTTCGGCGTCATCGCCATCGTCATGAAGGCCGCCCCGATCGGCGCGTTCGGCGCCATGGCCTTCACCATCGGCAAATTCGGTACCGGTGCGATTTTGAATCTGATCGGGCTGATTGCGACGTTCTACCTCACCGCGGCGCTGTTCGTATTCGTCGTGCTGGGCATCATCGCAAGAATGGTCGGGTTCTCGATCTTCAAGTTCCTGGCCTACATCAAGGACGAATTGCTGATCGTGCTCGGCACCTCGTCCTCGGAAAGCGCGCTGCCCTCCTTGATGGAGAAGCTCGAGCGGCTCGGCTGTTCCAAGTCGGTCGTCGGCCTCGTGGTGCCGACCGGCTATTCGTTCAACCTCGACGGCACCAATATCTATATGACGCTGGCGACCCTGTTCATCGCGCAGGCGCTCGGCTTCGATCTCACGTTTGGCCAGCAACTGACCATTCTTCTGGTCGCGATGCTGACCTCGAAGGGCGCCTCCGGCATTACCGGTGCGGGCTTCATCACGCTGGCGGCGACGCTGGCCGTGGTCGATCCGCGGCTGGTGCCGGGCATGGCCATCGTTCTTGGGATCGACAAGTTCATGAGCGAGTGCCGCGCGCTGACCAACCTGTGCGGCAACAGTGTCGCATGCGTGGTTGTGGCCTGGTGGGAGGGTGAGCTCGATCGCACCGCGCTCAACAGGAATGTCGGTAAGCAGATCGATCCGGCCGATCTGGAAACGGCGCTCACGACTGGCTAGTGCGGTTCGGCCAGCTTATCGCGCGCCGCACAGCTCCCCAGATTAAGCTGCACTAAAACGGGGCTGAGAAGTTGCGTGTGTCTTGAGTCTGTTGTGCAAAGTCGCCATGCGGTGCGAGGACGCAACAATCAGTTGAAATGACTAGAAGCGCCTTGATGGGCATCATGAACATGAGTGCATTGACGTCGTGGGGCGGTGCTAAGACTTGAAGTCGCCTGTCATCACAACTCGATGTTGTACCGCCGTCGGCGGTGTCATTTTAGTGGAGCCCGTTTTCGGCTCGGGTGACCGGATGATTTCGCACTGCAAGATGATGAAAGGGCCGCTAACCCTAAGCTTGCCGATCGCACCTCACACCCTAACGGTGTAAGATAATATATGTCTGTTCGGGATTAGCGGTGGAAAGGCCGAAGTTTCAATCGATCTTCGGGTCCAGCAAAGAGAAAGTCGTGACTTGGGATGTTTGAAGGCCTCCGCGTCATATTTGTTGAAGATGATCCAGCGGTTCGCCACGCCGTCGAGCAGACGCTCGGCCTATCCGACATCGCCGTCGAGCTTCATGCGACAGGGGAGTCTGCTCTAAAAAGCATCACGGAGTATTTGCCAGGCATATTGCTCGTCGATTATCAACTTCCGGGAATGAACGGAATTGTCCTACTTGAACTAGCAAGAGCGATCGATCCGACATTACCTGTGATCCTGTTAACTGCCCACGGCGATGTAGCGATCGCGGTCAAAGCCATGCGCGCCGGTGCCTATGATTTTATTGAGAAGTCCGTTTCTAGCAGCGATCTTGTCGGCGTAATTATGCGCGCTCTGGAAAAGAGGCGCTTGACGTTCGAAATTAATGATCTCCGAAAGAAACTGGAGCAGAAGAGTGGTATCGACAGTATCCTCATCGGCGATTCAGCATCGATGGTTGCTTTACGAAGAAGCATTCTGAAACTGTCGGATGTAACTCCAGATGTTCTCATCCAAGGTGAGACCGGCTCGGGAAAGGAACTGGTTGCACGTGCTCTGCACAAATGCTCTGCATCTCGCGATGGGCGGTTCGTGGCGATTAATTGCGGCGCCATTCCCGAGACAATGTTTGAAAGTGAGCTTTTCGGTCACGAAAGGGGCGCCTTCACTGGTGCGCACAGCCTGCGCATAGGTAAGATCGAGCATGCCGCCGGTGGAACACTGTTCCTTGACGAAGTCGAGGCAATGCCTCTGAGCTTGCAGGTCAAGTTACTGCGGGTACTCCAGTTTCGCCAGGTCGAACGTCTGGGGTCCAACAAGGTACTTGACATACCCGTTCGCATTATTGCGGCCACCAAGACAGATCTTAAAGTGGCATCGGACAACGGCCGGTTTAGGAGCGATTTCTATTTTAGGCTCGGCGTCGTATCCCTTTCTATTCCGCCTTTACGTGACCGGCGAGAAGACATTCTGCAGTTGTTCGAGCATCACGTGTTAATGGCCGCCTCCCGTTATAGACGACAAGAGCCAGTGCTCACGGATCAACTGCTGCAGGATCTGGTGTCGTACAACTGGCCGGGAAATGTTCGCGAACTCAGCAATGTCGCTGACCGCTTCGTGCTCGGCCTCCTACCCGAACGATTCAATGGTGGGACATCTTTCAACCAAATTGTGCCGGGAGAAAGCATCGAAAAGTCTTTGAAAGAGGCTGTCGCGGATTTCGAACGCAGCATAATTGTCGAAACGCTTCGACGTAATCACGGCGATGTTGCCGTCGTCGGCGAAATTCTGGGAATGCCAAAGAAGACCCTCTACGACAAAATGCGACGCTACGCCCTATCAAGCAACGAGTTTCGAGAACCCCATTAGATTACCTAATCTCCTGTCCCATTTCGGGGTCGATAGTTCTGGGTAGGGCCCGGCCAAGTTTGCCGCAATGCGCTGCAACACCGGCTTAGCTAACGAGGGCATTATCGCTGATCAAGCTCGTAGCGTGACGGAGAAGCTTGGTCCTTTCGGATTGTCTGGATTTTCGCCCGAATGTCTGGCCTCCGTCTGAAACATCGGACAATGTCCGCCAAATTAGCCTCTCAAACCTTATTTTTCATGCGTTGCCGATGTGGCACGTTGCTTGCTCATAGAACTCATGGGCGACGGAGATCGTCAGTAAAGAAGTGGGGAGGACTTGCGATCATCGATCGCATTCGTGCCGTGTTCGGTCGACGGCAAATCCTTTCAACAACTCGCAAGATTCATCCTGTGCGCCTTTGCAGCGGGAGGAATGTCGGCGGCTTGGTGGTCCCCCATTCAAATGTGAAATTGGTCTCGCTTTAGGGAGGACAGAAATATGACTCTGATGGCTGATTCGGTATCGGGAATCGACACTAACGTTGCGATGCAAAAACTTGCGCGCATCAAGGCAATTGTTGCTGCGTCATCGGGAAATCTCGTCGAGTGGTACGACTTCTATGCCTACGCCTTTACCTCGATCTATTTCGCGGCCGCGTTCTTCCCGTCTGGCGACCAGACCAGCCAGTTGCTGGCGACGGCCGGCATTTTCGCCGTAGGGTTCTTCATGCGGCCGCTCGGCGGCTGGCTGTTCGGCTGGATCGCCGACGCGCATGGCCGCAAAAATTCGATGGTGCTTTCGGTACTCCTGATGTGCGCGGGATCGCTGATGATCGGAATTCTCCCCACCTACCAGACGATCGGCGCGGCGGCGCCGGCGTTGCTGCTGTTTGCGCGTATGGCTCAAGGCCTGTCGGTCGGCGGCGAGTACGGAACGGCGGCAACCTATATGAGTGAGATCGCCGGCAAGGGTAACCGGGGATTCTATTCATCTTTCCAGTATGTCACGCTCGTCGGCGGACAGCTTCTGGCGCTGCTCGTTGTGGTAGTTCTGCAGCAGACGTTGTCGCTCGATGAGTTGAAGGAATGGGGATGGCGAGTTCCGTTCCTGTTTGGAGCCGTCGCAGCCATCGTTGCCTTGTATCTCCGCCGTTCATTGAAGGAGACGGCGTCGGCGGAGACCATGCATAACAAAGAGGCCGGTTCTCTCTCCGGGCTCTGGCAGCACAAGCGCGCGCTTCTGATCGTGCTTGCCTTCACCATCGGCGGGTCGCTCTTTTTCTATACGTTCACGACCTACATGCAGAAGTTCCTGGTCAACAGCGTGAAACTGGATGCCAAGACGGTCAGCTCTATCATGACCGCGGCGCTGATCGCCTTTATGCTGCTGCAACCCGTGTTCGGGGCCATTTCGGACAAGATCGGCCGCCGCAACAACATGATTCTGTTCAGCGGCGGCGCAACACTCGCCGCGGTGCCACTGCTGATGGCATTGTCCAGCACCACCAACGTCTACGCCGTCTTTGGCCTGATCATGATCGGCCTCGCGATTGCGTGTTTCTATACCTCGATCAGCGGTGTCGTGAAGGCCGAACTGTTTCCGGCGGAGGTGCGCGCGCTGGGGGTCGGGCTTCCCTACGCGATCGCCAATGCGATGTTCGGCGGGACTGCGGAATACGTCGCGTTGTCGCTGAAGTCGTCCGGGTACGAAACCGTATTCTTCTGGTACGTCGCGGCGATGGCGCTTGTCGCGTTCATCGCATCGATTTGGATGCCGGATACGCGGACGCGTGGCTATCTGGAAGGCGATGGCCGGATCTGAACTGAACACGATCGACGTCGTGCACGGGTGCGATGGCGTCTGGTGAGAATTGAAATTCAAATGGGAGAGACGTGCTAATGGCTAAGGGATCAGATTTATTGGTTGCCGCACTCGAACAAGAGGGCGTTGACCGAATTTTTGGGGTTCCCGGCGAGGAGAACCTCGATGTCGTGGAAAGTCTCCGCAACTCGTCGATCAAGCTGATCCTGACCCGCCACGAGCAGGGGGCGGCCTTCATGGCTGCGACGTATGGGCGGCTGACCGGCAAGCCCGGAGTGTGCATCACCACGCTCGGACCCGGCGCGCTGAACCTGACGACGGGCGCAGCCTACGCGCTGCTCGGTGCCATGCCGATGATCATGCTCACCGGTCAGAAGGGTATCATGAGCAGCCGGCAGGCAAAATTCCAGATCGTCGACGTGGTCAGTGCGTTCAAGCCGTTGACCAAGCTGTCGCTCCAGATCGTGAGTACCAGCAGCATTCCGACCATCGTTCGCGATGCCTTCCGGATCGCCATGGAAGAGCGGCCGGGTCCGGTCCTGCTGGAACTGCCGGAGGACATCGCCGGCGAGGAAGCGGCAGATGATGTCGCGATGGTGCCGCAGCATCCGATCGAAATTCCGGTCGCGCATCGGGCTTCGCTGGACCGTGCCGCTGACATGATCCTCAAGGCCAAGCGGCCATTGATCATGCTCGGCGCCGCCGCATCCCGGCCCCGCAGTACGGCGGGCATCGGAGGGTTCGTCCGCCGCACGCAAATTCCGTTCTTCACGACGCAGATGGGCAAGGGGACCGTACCCGGGGGCGGCAACCTCTATATGGGAACAGCTGCGCTCAGTGAGCGCGATTACGTACATGAGGCCGTCGATCGCGCCGACCTGATCATCGCCATCGGTCACGATACGATCGAGAAGCCGCCGTTCATCATGGGCCCGAAGGGTCCCCAGGTGATCCATGTCAGCTACACGCCGGCCAATGTGGAGCGGGTTTACTTTCCGCAATGCGAGGTGGTCGGCGATGTCGGGCCGAGCCTGGAGCTGCTGGCGGATCGTGTCGAGGGGCGGCTGCACAATGCCGGGGCTTTGCTCGGCCTTCGCGAAGGCATTTTGAAGCGGATCACCGACCGCAACACCGAAGATCGGTGGCCGCCGACCCCGCAGCGCATCGTGCACGATGTGCGAAAAGTCATTCCCGAGGACGGCATCGTCGCGCTCGACAATGGCATGTACAAGATCTGGTTCGCGCGCAACTACCGGACCTATGTGGCCAACACGCTGCTGCTGGACAACGCGCTGGCGACGATGGGCGCAGGCCTGCCGTCCGCCATGATGGCGGCGATGCTGTATCCCGAACGCCGGGTGCTCGCGGTCTGCGGTGACGGCGGCTTCATGATGAACTCGCAGGAAATGGAAACCGCGGTCCGCCTCAAGCTCAATCTGGTCGTCTTGATCCTGGAAGATTCGGCCTACGGCATGATCCGCTGGAAGCAGGCGGTGGATGCTTTCCCGGATTTCGGCCTGACATTCGGCAATCCAGACTTCGTCAAATATGCCGAGAGCTACGGCGCGAAAGGCTCGCGCGTCGAAAGCACCGATGCTTTGATCCCGACGCTCGAAAACGCGTTCAAGGGCGGTGGCGTGCACCTCGTCGTGGTTCCCATCGATTACACCGAAAATACCCGGGTGCTGGTCGATGAGCTGCGCGAGAAGCTGAAACAGGTCGCCGAACTCGCTTAACGGCTGAGGATTTCATGTTGCAGGTTGTGCAAGCGTTCGATCGAGAGAAAATGTCGCAAGTCGCGACCGATGACGAGGCAGCGCGTGAGAGAAAGCTCAAGGCGGCGACACGCGCATTCCTCGACCGCGATAGATGGTTGAAGCCATACGAACGCGTGACGATCTTGCGTCGTCTTGCAGAACTGCTGAATGCGCGACGCGATCATTTTGCGCTTCAAATCGCGCGCGAAGGCGGCAAGCCCTTGGTCGATTCCATCATCGAGACCCGCCGCGCAATTGACGGTATCCTAAATGCAGCCGATGAGCTTCGCAATTTTGCCGGGCGCGAGATTCCGATGGGGCTCTCTACAGCGTCCGTAAATCGGTGGGCCTTCACGACCAGGGAGCCAACTGGGGTCGTTTTCGCCATTTCGGCATTCAATCACCCCCTTAATCTGATCGTGCATCAGATTGTGCCTGCTATTGCTGTCGGTTGCCCAGTAATCGTCAAGCCGGCTGACACGACGCCGTTGTCGTGTCTCGATTTTGTCGCTTTGGTTCATGAAGCCGGACTTCCAGAGGACTGGTGCCAGACGTTCATTCCCACGCAAACGTTGCTTGCCGAACAGCTCGCTGCTGACCCACGCATCGGCTTCCTTAGCTTCATCGGTTCGGCCAAGGTCGGATGGTATTTGCACAGCAGACTCCCGCGCGGCGCGCGGTCCGCGCTGGAGCACGGTGGCGCTGCGCCGGCAATAGTGGATCGTAGCGCTGAACTCGACCGTATTATCGAGCCGATCGTTAGAGGTGGTTACTATCACGCCGGCCAGGTCTGCGTTTCAACGCAGCGCATCTTTGTTCATGAAGATATCGCCGATGACTTCACGGATCGACTTGTATCGAGGGTGGAAGAGCTGCGCGTCGGAGATCCCACGCTAAGTGAGACCGAAGTCGGGCCTCTGATTAATTCTGGTCAAGTAGATCGAGTCGTCTCCTGGGTCGAAGAAGCTACCGTTGGCGGAGCACAGGTTGCGACTGGTGGTAAACGCATTTCTTCAACAACGATGCAGCCGACGATACTCCTCGATCCATCTCCGAACGCCAAGGTGTCGCGCGAAGAGATATTCGGGCCAGTTGTCTGCATCTACCGCTATGCGCATCTCGAGGATGCAATCACGCGCGCGAATTCACTTCCAGTCGCATTCCAGGCCAGCGTTTTTGCTAACGACATCGATGTCGCGCTGCGTGCAGCCGAGCGCCTTGATGCGTCGGCTGTCATGATCAACGATTCTACAACCTTCCGGACTGACTGGATGCCGTTCGCGGGCAGGCGTGAGTCGGGATATGGCGTTGGAGGCATTCCTTACACCATGCGCGATATGACGCAGGAAAAGATGGTGGTGCTGCAGCGATTTTAACAACGTTGCACATGAATCCCACGATGCCGCAGTTGCGACACTAGTTGATGGAGCAGGCAGAGTACGACAATGGAGAAAACAGTGAGTGATAGAATCGACGAGCAGACTGAGAAAATGCGCGAGATGGCGCAGACTACGCTCGATAAGGCAAAGGACGCCGTGTCGAAATACATGACCGAATCCCAGAAGCTGAGGGAGAAGGCCGATTCGGGTGTTCGAGTAACCTATTCAACTGCGAAAGAGATGAATGAAAAGGCGGTGGCATTCGCCGAATCCAATGTGGCTGCCGGGTTCGAACTTGCGCAAAAGCTGTTGCATGCAAAAGACTCGCAGGAAATGGCCGCTCTCTATCAAAGCCACCTCAAGGAACAGATGGAAAAGATGAGCGCGCAGTTTCGTGAACTCGGAAGCGTGATTAGCCAGCCGCCGGCGGTCGACCTGAATAAATAAAGCGAGGCAAACGCAGGGCGAGGGTCGTATCGCCCGATTGTAGAAAATTGCCTGCGCTCGGTGGGCGCAGCAGCAATGCGTCGAGGAGGTTCAGGGTGAGCACGGAAAAAATGGACACGTCGATCTATGGCGTGCCGGCGGATTGGACGCGGCGGGCGCATGTAGACGCGGCGAAATACGCCGGCATGTATGCCGCGTCTGCGTTGACGCCAGATTCGTTCTGGGCTCAGCATGGCAAGCGGATCGACTGGATCAAACCATTTACCAAGGTGAAGAACACCTGCTTCGATCTGGGCGCCGTTTCGATAAAATGGTTTGAGGATGGCACCACCAACGTGTCGGCAAACTGCATTGACCGGCATCTCGCCAGGCGCGCTCAACAGGTTGCGATTATCTGGGAGGGCGATGATCCCGGCGAGTCCAGGCATATTACTTACGCGCAATTGCACGATCAGGTCTGCCGGTTTGCCAACGTTTTGAAAAGCCACGGTGTCAAGAAGGGCGATACGGTCACAATCTATCTGCCCATGATCCCGGAAGCGGCTTACGCCATGCTGGCTTGCGCGCGGATCGGGGCAGTCCATTCTATTGTATTCGGCGGTTTCTCGCCGGATGCACTTGCCGGGCGTATCGACGGCTGCAAGTCCAAAGTCGTCATCACCGCTGATGAAGGATTGCGCGGCGGCCGCAAGGTACCGTTGAAGACCAATGCCGATGAGGCAGCCAGGAAAGCTGCTGGTATCGTGAAGACGATGATCGTGGTCAAGCGCACCGGTGGTCCGATCGACTGGGTCGATGGCCGCGACGTCTGGTACGACGATGAAACGGCAAAGGCATCCACCCAATGCCGGTTCGCCGAAATGAAAGCCGAGGATCCGCTGTTCATCCTCTACACGTCGGGTTCGACCGGGGCTCCCAAAGGTGTCGTTCACACCACGGGCGGCTACCTCGTTTTTGCATCGATGACGCACCAATACGTCTTCGATTATCACGATGGCGACGTGTACTGGTGCACCGCCGATGTCGGCTGGGTCACCGGCCACAGCTATATCGTCTACGGACCGTTGGCCAACGGCGCCACCACGCTGATGTTCGAGGGGGTCCCGAATTACCCCTCCATGTCCCGATTTTGGGAGGTCGTCGACAAGCACAGGGTCAACATCTTCTATACCGCGCCCACCGCGATCCGTTCGCTGATGGGCGCGGGCGAAGGGCCCGTGAAGCAGACCAGCCGCGCGTCACTGCGGTTGCTCGGCTCGGTCGGCGAACCGATCAATCCGGAAGCCTGGGAATGGTATCACCGTGTGGTTGGCGATGGACGTTGCCCGATTGTCGACACCTGGTGGCAGACCGAGACCGGGGGAATTCTGATCTCGCCGCTACCCGGGGCGACAGCCTTGAAACCCGGCTCCGCAACCCTGCCGTTTTTCGGGGTGAGGCCGGAGGTCGTGGACGCAACTGGCGCGGTGCTGGCCGGAGCGTGTGAAGGCAACCTCGTCATTGCCGACTCCTGGCCGGGACAAATGCGCACGGTCTATGGCGACCACGAGCGATTCATGCAGACCTATTTCGCGACCTATCCGGGCAAGTATTTCACCGGTGATGGCTGCCGCCGCGATGCCGACGGCTACTACTGGATCACCGGGCGGGTCGACGACGTCATCAACGTATCCGGCCATCGCATGGGGACGGCCGAAGTCGAAAGCGCGCTGGTCGCGCACCAGAAGGTCTCCGAAGCTGCCGTCGTCGGCTTTCCGCACGACATCAAGGGGCAGGGCATCTACGCCTACGTCACGTTGATGGGCGACGCCGAGCCGTCCGGCGAGCTGCGCAAGGAGCTTGTGGCCTGGGTGCGGAAGGAAATCGGCCCGATCGCCGCACCCGACGTCATCCAGTTTGCGCCGGGTCTGCCCAAGACCCGCTCCGGAAAAATCATGCGCCGTATCCTGCGCAAGATCGCAGAGGATGAGGTCGGCGCGCTCGGCGACACCTCCACACTCGCCGATCCCGCCGTCGTCGATGATCTGATCATGAATCGGCACAGCCGAAAGACGGCGACGAAATGAATATCGAGGCGATTTCGATCGGCGACAATCCTCCTGAGGACGTCAATGTCATCATTGAGGTCCCGATCGGCGGCGAGCCGATCAAATACGAGATGAACAAGGCCGCCGGCGCGCTGTTCGTCGATCGCTTCCTGTATACGCCAATGCGCTATCCGGGAAATTACGGCTTCGTTCCGCACACGCTTTCGGACGATGGCGATCCGATCGACGTTCTCGTTGCCAACTCGCGGCCGATTGCGCCGGGCGCGGTTATCAATGTCCGGCCAATCGGCGTACTCAAGATGGACGACGAAGGCGGTGGCGATGAAAAGATCATCGCCGTACCGATGCCGAAACTGACGCGGCGCTACGCCCATGTAACCGGGATAGCCGACTTGCCGCGGATCACCGTCGAGCAGATCCAGCATTTCTTCGAGCACTACAAGGACCTTGAGCCCGGAAAATGGGTGAAGGTGATCGGCTGGGGTGACGGCGCCGAGGCGCGCCGGCTGATCGTCGAGGCGATCGCGCGGGCAAAGAACTGAAACGTCGTATGGGGAATGAGTGATGAGACTGGTTCTGTTGGGACCCCCGGGCGCCGGGAAAGGCACGCAGGCAACGCGAATTGTCGACCGCTTTTCGATCCCGCAATTGTCGACCGGCGACATGCTGCGCGAGGCGGTCGCGGAAGGCACGGCGTCGGGATTACGCGTCAAGCACATCATGGATCGCGGCGAACTGGTGCCCGACGATGTCGTGGTGTCGGTTATCGCCAGCCGTATCGACCATTCGGACGCGGCGAACGGTTTTATCCTCGACGGCTTTCCACGCACCGTGGCGCAGGCCGAAGCGCTCGATCGGGAACTCGCCACCAGGGGCATCAGGCTCGACGTGGTGCTCGAGCTCAAGGTCGATGAAGACGCGCTGCTCGACCGTATCAGGGGCCGCGCCGCAGAGGCGGCAAACCGCGGCGAGCCGGTGCGCCGCGACGACAATCCCGAGGTTTTCAAGACCCGGCTTGACGTCTATCGCGAGCAGACCGCGCCGGTCACCGAGTATTACCGGTCGCAGGGGCTGCTCAACATCGTCGACGGTTTGCAGCCGATCGACGCGGTGACCGAACAACTCACTGCGGCACTGGCCGCGTTGCCATCCCACCAGATCAGGAGTGACGTCAGATGAAAGCTTTTACCTTCCAGGCACCGCCCAACATCCTTTTTGAGGCGGGCGCGTCGAAAAAACTGGCGGAGCTGGTGGCGGGATACGGCGCCAAGCGCGTCCTGTTGGTCACCGACAAGGGCGTACGCAACGCAGGCCTGACGAAAGATGCCGAGGCGGGCCTGGCCGCAGCCGGCTGTGAGCTCACCGTGTTCGAAGACGTGGAAGCGGATCCGCCGTCGCACGTTATCGAGCGGGCGGTCGCACTTTGCCGCGACAAAGGGATCGAACTGGTCGCCTCGATCGGCGGCGGCAGCGCGCTCGATACCGCCAAGCTGGTGGCCTACCTCGCCAAAACGCCTGACCGCCTCGAGGACATCTACGGCGTAGGCCTTGCCAAGGGCGAACGCCTCCCGCTGCTGCTGGTGCCAACGACCGCCGGGACCGGTTCGGAGGTAACCCCGATTGCGATCGTCACCACGCCGACGACCGAAAAGAAGGGCGTAGTCGCGCCGCGCCTGCTCCCGGACTGGGCGATCCTCGACCCGGAACTGACGCTCGGGCTGCCCGCGCATGTCACCGCCGCGACCGGCATCGACGCCATGGTTCATGCGATCGAAGCCTTTACCAGCAAGCACCGGAAGAATCCGATGTCGGATCAACTAGCGCGGCAGGCTCTCGCGCTGCTGTCGACGAATGTCCGGACGGTCTGCGCGGACGGGTCCAATCTGGAGGCAAGATCGCAGATGCTGCTGGGTTCGATGCTGGCCGGTATGGCCTTCGCCAATTCGCCGGTTGCCGCGGTCCACGCGCTGGCCTATCCGATCGGCGCGCTGTTCCACGTGCCGCATGGCTTGTCCAATGCCTTGGTGCTGACTCAGGTGCTGCGGTTCAATTTGCCGGAGGCCGAGGAGCTCTATGCCGAACTGGCGCCGATCGTCGATCCCAAATCGGCAGCCATGAGCGTCAGCCAGCGGGCACGGATCTTTGTGGACGCGATCGCTTCGATTTGCCGGGATTGCAACGTACCGGCCTCGCTGGCGGATGTGGGCATCGCGAGAACCGACCTGAAGAAGCTCGCCGAGGACGCGATGAAGCAGACGCGGCTTCTTGTCAACAATCCGCGAGAAGTCAGCTTTGATGATGCGTTGGCGATCTACACGGAAGCGTTCGGCAACCGCGCGGCGGCCTGAGCAGGGATGCTGAATGAAACCGGTCCTGATAGAAGTTCCAGTGCGAGGCTCACGATGAGCGAGAACGACAAATCGGTGGCGGCGGATTCCAATCTCAGCCTTGAATGGGCGAGGCTGTGGCAGGCGATGGCCGAATCGTCGAACCGGATGGTCGAGGCGTGGTCGGGTTCGATGGCTCCGTTCATGCTGGCTCGTCTGTCGGAGAAACCTACCGGTTTTGGCGATGGCAATGAGATTTCCGCGGCGATCGAGCGGATGGCGCAGGGGCCGCGGCTTGCCGACGTCTGGGACATCGACCGGAAAATGGCGCTGGTCTTCGGCGCCTGGATCGAGATGCGCCAGCGGCTTGCGAGCTACAATGCGGTCGCCGCCACGCCGTGGGCGGAGGCCTCGAAACGGTTCTTTGAGACGATGTCCGCAACTGGCTCCAGCGAGACGCCGGCGCCGGATTGGCGCGAGGCGTTTGCCAAGTGGAGCGAGATCTCCAACGAGGAACTGATCCGCAACCAGCGCACCGACGGCTTTCTCCAGGCCCAGAAAGAGTTGCTGCAGGCCGGATTGCAGTTGCGAAGCCGGCAGGACGATGTCGGGGAGGCGGCATCAGCCATGTTTGGTCTGCCGACGCGCAAGGATTTCGATGACGTGACGCGCCAGTTGACGGAGTTACGTCGCGAAGTCCGCGCGCTCGCCCGTCAGGCCCGCGGGCAGAAGGTCGAGGGCGCACAATGAGCGATCAGGAAAACCAGGCCTCACGGTTCGCCCGCGACATGGCCGCCAACGCCGAAAAAATGTTCAAGGCAACGCAGCTCATCGCCAATACGCGAGACGAAGATGTCAATATCGGCACGACGCCGAAGCATCTGGTGATGCGCCGCGACAAGGTGGAGCTGTTCCGCTACGAGCCGATGGCGAAGGCGACGGTGAAGACGCCCGTCCTTCTGGCTTACGGCCTGATCGGCCGATACACCATGGCCGATCTGCAGCCCGATCGTTCGCTGGTGCGCAGTCTGTTGTCGAAGGGCCTCGACCTCTGGCTGATCGACTGGGGCCAGCCGAGCCGGGCCGAACGCTGGCTCAGCATCGACGACTACGTCGACGACTATATCGATGCCGCGGTCGATCGCATTGCCCAGGAGACCGGGCACGACAAGGTCACGCTGCTCGGCATCTGCGAAGGCGGTGTCTTTACGACCTGCTACGCTGCCCTGTATCCGGAGAAGGTGAAAAATCTCGTCATCACCATTACCCCGATCGATTTCCATGCCGACGTCAAGGACAAGGCCGCGCATCACGGCTTTCTCAACGTCTGGACGCGAAGCCTTGACCCAGAGGATATCGACAAGCTCGTAGATACTTACGGCGTGCTGCCCGGCGAGTTCATGAGTTCGGTGTTTTCGATGATGACGCCGATGCGCTCGTTAACGAAATACAATGTCGACCTGATCGACGTTGTCGACGATGAGGCCAAGTTCATGAATTTCCTGCGGATGGAGAAGTGGTTGGCGGACCGGCCGCACCATCCGGGCGAGGCGGCCAAGCAGTGGCTGAAGGAACTGTATCAGGAAAACCGCCTCGTTGATGGCAGCTTCGTCCTGTCCGGCCGCGAGGTCGACCTGAAATCGATCACGGCTCCGGTCCTCAATGTCTTTGCGCTCGACGACCACATCATTCCTCCGGATTGCTCGCGCGCGCTCGGCGCCAAGGTCGGTAGCACCGATTATACCGAGATCCCGCTGCCCGGCGGCCATGTCGGCCTGTTCGTCTCGAGCAAGTCACAGGGCAAACTCAGCCAGAGCATTGCCGACTGGCTGGTTGCCCGCGACGCCAATTCTTCCGAAGCAAAACCTTCCGAAGCAAAGCCTGCGAGTGCCACCTGATGCGCAACAAGATCGTCGATGCGGCGGAAGCGGTTGCTATCATCCGGTCCGGCGACACCGTGGCCTCGTCGGGCTTCGTCGGTGTCGGAACGCCCGACGAAATCATCAAGGCGCTGGAGCGGCGCTTCGTCCAGACCGGAGAACCCCGAGATCTTTCGCTGGTATTTGCAGCCGCCCCGGGGGATGGCGCCGATCGCGGTCTCAATCGCCTGGCTCATCCCGGCCTTATCAAGCGCCTGGTCGGCGGACACTTTGGTCTGGTGCCGAAGCTCGCACGGATGGCGGTCGATAATCACGTCGAGGCCTACAATCTGCCGCTCGGATGCGTCTCGCATCTGTTTCGCGAGATTGCGGGACGCAAGGCCGGCCTTCTTTCAAAAGTCGGCCTCGGAACCTTCGTCGATCCGGCCAATGGCGGCGGAAAGCTGAATGCGCGGACGACGGAAGATCTGGTGCGGCTGATCGAAATCGATGGCGAGCCCTGGCTGTTCTACAAGGCGTTTCCAATCAATGTCGCGATTATCAGGGGGACCACAGCCGATCATAACGGCAACATCTCGATGGAAAAGGAGGCCTTGACCCTCGACAATCTGGCGCTGGCAACGGCCGCCAAGAACTGCAAGGGGTTCGTCATCGCGCAGGTCGAGCGCATCGCCGCTTCCGGTTCGCTCAACCCGCGTCATGTCAAGATCCCGAGCGTCCTGATCGATTGCGTCGTCGTCGCCCAGCCCGAAAACCATGTGCAGACCTATGCCACCGGCTACAACGGCGCCTTCTCGGGCGAATTGCGTGCGCCCGACGACCGCAACGTCCCGCTGCCGCTGGATAACCGCAAGATCATCGCGCGCCGATGCGCCCTGGAATTGCCGATGGGCGGCGTCGTCAATCTCGGGATCGGCATGCCCGAAGGCATCGCCTCGGTTGCCGCAGAAGAAAAGCTGTTCGACTTTGTCACCCTGACAGCCGAACCCGGCATCATCGGCGGCATTCCGCAAGGCGGGCTTGATTTTGGCGCGGCGATTAATGCCGAGTCGATCATCGACCAGAACCAGATGTTCGATTTCTACGACGGTGGCGGGCTGGATCTGGCCTGCCTCGGCATGGCGCAGGTCAACGGTCGCGGCGACGTCAATGTCAGCCTGTTCAACGGCCGCCTGGCCGGCGCTGGCGGATTCATCAACATCTCCCAGAACGCGCGCCGGCTGGTCTTTGCAGGCACATTCACCACCGGGGGACTCAAGACGTCGGTCGTGGACGGTCAACTCAAGATTCTCAGCGAAGGAAAATCATCAAAATTCATCGACAAGGTCGATCAGATCACATTTTCCGGAAAGCTTGCTGCGGCCAACAAGCAGCCGGTTCTCTATGTGACCGAGCGATGTGTGTTCAGGCTCACCCCGGAAGGTCTCGAACTGATCGAGATCGCGCCGGGTGTCGACATGGAGCGGGACATTCTGGCGCTGATGGGTTTTCGGCCCATCATCCGCGCGCCGAAAGCCATGGATGCTTCGCTGTTCAGCGAAGCGCTGATGCAGCTCGACGACCGGCTGCTCAACCGGCCGCTGGCGGACCGGCTGTCCTACGATCCGGAGCGCAACACGCTGTTTCTGGGTCTCGACGGATATCGCGTCCATACCGAGGTCGACGTCGAGGTCATCCGGGCCGCGATCCTCGAAGTCTTCCATCGGGCGGGGCGGCGATTTTCTGCCGTCATCAATTACGATTCATCGGACATCGCCTCGCATATGGCCGACAAGTGGTTTTCCATGGCCGCCGACGTCGAGCGAACCTGCTACCTGCATGCCTCGCGTTACACCACCAGCGCATTCATGCGGCTCAAGCTCGGCGATGCCTTGGCTCGCCGCGACGTGGCCCCGCACATTTTTGAAACGTCGGCCGATGCCCACCGGTTTGTCGGGTAAGCCAATGGAGTTGAAGTCCCCTGAGTTGCGCGGAGCTTTCAACGTATCCGCGGACCGACCTGAACCGCGGCAGTTGGAGCCCGACCGGACCGGATCGGTGCGCGGGCTGACGCGGCGCAGCTTTCATCGCATTGCGTTTACCGACTGGGGACCATCGTCCGCCGTGCGGCAGGTGCTGTGCGTTCATGGCCTTACCCGTAATGGGCGTGACTTTGATCATCTCGCGATCGCGCTGGCAACGGAGGGGCGCCGCGTCGTTTGTCCCGATCTGCCGGGCAGGGGACAAAGTGAGCGGCTGCAGGACAGCAGCGACTATGTCCTGCCTCAGTATTGCAGCGACATGACCGTTTTGCTGGCAGCACTCGGTGCAACAGAGATCGATTGGATCGGCACGTCGCTGGGCGGGCTGGTCGGCATGGTTCTGGCCGCACTTCCCGGCAGCCCGGTCCGTCGCATCGTGATCAACGATATCGGGCCGTATTTGCCCTGGACCGGATTGCTTCGCCTCGGCGCCAATCTGAACGACGCGCCGAAGTCATTCGAGACGATCGAACAGGCCGAGGGCTTTTACCGTCGGGTCCTGGCTCCCTTCGGGCGGCTGGAAGACGCGGACTGGCGGCATCTGACGATGCACAGTGTCGTATGGAACGCGGAGGGACGCTGCTTCAAGCCGCTCTGCGACCCGAATATTGCCCATGCGTTTCGCAACCCCTGGCACTACAGCGTGGACCTCTGGAAGTACTGGGATGCGATCAAGGTGCCCATTCTGGTGATACGGGGAGAGCAATCCGATTTGCTCCCCGAAGCCGTTCTCAAGGACATGGTGCGCCGGAATCGCAACGTGCGCGTCCACACCGTTGAGAATTGCGGTCATGCGCCGGCGCTGATCGCTGCGGATCAGATCGAGGTCGTCAGCAAGTTCCTGAACGACCCCGACGCAAGCTGAGCACTTTACGCAGATGGCGGATCGGCCTGCAGCCTGCTGGTATCAACCCCGAACCTGATTGTAATCAACATGACGTCGAAGCTCTGCCTCAAAGACCCGACTTTACTGCGAGACGCTTGCCTCGTCGCTGGCCAGTGGGTAGCCGCTGATAGCGGCGGCACCATCGCGGTCGATAATCCATCGACCGGCGCCGTGGTCGGGCGCGTTCCGAATATGGGGACGGCCGAGACCAGGCGTGCCATCGAGTTTGCCAACACAGCCCTTCCGGCGTGGCGCGCCCGGACCGCCAAAGAGCGTGCCGGCATCCTGCGGCGCTGGTTTGATCTGATGATGGCGAACCAGGACGATCTTGGCGCGATCATGACGGCGGAGCAGGGCAAGCCGTTCACTGAAGCCAAGGGCGAGATCGCCTATGCCGCAAGCTTCATCGAATGGTTCGGGGAGGAAGGAAAGCGCATCTATGGTGATACGATTCCCGCCTTCACGGCCGACCGGCGTATTGTCGTGCTCAAGCAGCCAATCGGTGTCTGCGCTGCGATCACGCCCTGGAATTTCCCGGCGGCGATGATCACGCGCAAGGCTGGCCCGGCGCTGGCAGCCGGCTGCACCATGGTCGTCAAGCCGGCAAGCCAGACGCCGCTGTCGGCGCTGGCGCTTGCGGTGCTGGCCGAGCGGGCAGGCGTGCCTAAGGGCGTGTTGTCCGTCGAGACGGGTTCGGCGTTCGCGATCGGCGGTGAAATGACGTCCAACCCGATCGTGCGCAAAGTCACGTTCACGGGTTCGACCGAAATCGGCAAGAGGCTGATGGTGCAGAGCGCATCGACCGTGAAGCGCACGTCGATGGAACTCGGCGGCAATGCACCGTTCATCGTCTTCGACGATGCGGACATCGATGCCGCGGTCAAGGGCGCGATGGCGTCGAAATACCGTAATGCCGGCCAGACCTGCGTTTGCGTCAATCGCATCCTGGCGCAGGACAAGATCTACGATAGGTTTGTATCGCGTCTGGCCGAGGCAGTTAGCGCATTCAAGATCGGTGACGGGTTCGAGCCAGGTGTCGCGATTGGCCCGCTGATCGACATGGCCGCCATCGAGAAAGTCGAAGAGCATGTTTCCGACGCGGTTTCCAAGGGAGCCCGTGTCGTCGTCGGCGGCAAGCGCCACGCGCTCGGCCGCACGTTCTTCGAGCCGACGGTGTTGGCGGATGCCACAACAGATGAGGTGGATGGCTCCCGCTCACGGCATCTGGGTGCCAAAGTGTGAAGGCCGACAGGCGTTCACGAGCAAAAGGGAGCCATCCGCTATGCAGATTACCACGATCGGCCTCGACTTGGCCAAGAGCGTTTTTCAGGTCCACGGCATTGATGCGGCTGGCCAGGTTATGGTTCGCAAGTCGCTTCGACGGGCGCAGATGCTGCCATTTTTTGCCAAGTTGCCTCCTTGCCTGGTCGGCATCGAGGCGTGTGGCACGTCGCATCACTGGGCACGCGAGCTGATCAAGCTCGGTCATGAGGTGCGCCTGATGCCGCCTGCTTACGTAAAACCGTATGTGAAGCGCGGGAAGACCGACGCTGCCGATGCGGAAGCGGTTTGCGAGGCAGTGACGCGGCCGACAATGCGGTTCGTACCGGTGAAGTCGCCCGAGCAACAGGCGGCGCTGTCGATGCACCGGACACGGGATCTACTGGTCAAGCAGCGCACGCAGCTGATCAACATGATCCGCGGTCTACTGGCCGAATTTGGCGTCGACATCCCCAAGGGGATGGAACGGGCGCTGCTGATGGCGCGGCAGATCGTCGATGGCAAAGCGCCTGAGGTGCCGATCGAAGCTGCCAAGATCGTCGCTACACTGTCACAGCAGGCGCTCGACACGCACGTCCGGCTCCGCGAGATCGACCACGATCTGGCCGTCTGGTTACGTGGCAGCGATGTTGCACGGCGTCTCATGACCATCCCCGGCATCGGGCCGGTCGGTGCGACGGCTCTTGCCGCAGCGGTTACCAATCCGCATCAGTTCCGCTCCGGGCGACAGTTCGCCGCCTGGTTGGGGTTGACGCCACTTCAGAAGTCGAGCGGGGGCAAAGAGCGGCTCGGTCGTATCAGCAAGATGGGCGACAAGTATCTGCGCAAGCTGCTCATTGTCGGCATGACGGCGCTTGTACGCCGTGCAAAATACAATCCCGGTAAGATCGATCCACGCCTGGCGGATCTGCTGACGCGAAAGCCCACAAGGGTCGCCACCGTCGCGATGGCGAACAAGACCGCGCGGGTCATCTGGGCGATCATGGCACGCGGAGAAACCTATCGTCCAGGCCACCGACCGGCACTGGCCGTATAAACAACGATACACGATTTAGCTGAAGAGGAGATCAGCTTCACGAGGTTGCGAGCGCGATGCGATGTGATGGCAGACCGGTCAGACCGGGAACAGGGACAACCCAATAAATGTCCAAGGCGTCATAGCCTGCACAACAGAATGGGACCTTGTTCGCGGACTCCATCATGGCCAGCAGTCTCAACCGACTGCATCAACAGGCCGGACAGAAGACTGCACCCGACCAATGCCACTGCGTCAATTTATCTCTTGCAACGCGGGAGCCATCCACAGAGGACATGTTGATCTTCCGCGAGGAGACGTTTGGCCCGGTCGCGCCAGTGTTCCGGTTCAAGACCGAAGACGAGGCGATAAGGCTTGCGAACGATACCGAGTTCGGCTTGGCGGCCTATTTCTACGGCCGCGATATCGGGCGGGTCTGGCGCGTTGCCGAAGCGCTCGAGTACGGCATTGTCGGCATCAACGAAGGAATCATCTCAACGGAAGTTGCCCCCTTCGGCGGAATGAAAGAAAGCGGCAATGGCCGGGAGGGCTCGAAATACGGCATCGAGGACTATCTCGAAATCAAATATCTTTGCATGGGGGGAATCCAGAGTTCTGCCACTTGAGCGCCTGCTGTCATCGGGAATCAAAGAACCGGCTAATGCACGGTTGTGGAAAGACCGCTCGTGACTGGAAAGCAGACATCATTACTATTTCGGTTTGCGACTGGCCGCTTCTGGCGCAAAACGGCCGGTCATGCACATGTCCGCGCCCGGCGGCAGCCTTCGCATTGCGAGCGCTGGATTCATTCTGACGAGCCCGGCTGCTTTTTGATGGTCCATTGCAACGGTGCAAAGCGTGAGCATCTTGTTCCAGACAGCAGGGGTGAATCCTTCTGCGCTGGTTCAGGCGGCGTCCTCGACTAGCAACTTACGATGGTTGCATGCCCGATTTGATCCTACCAACTGATACTTACTGAACTTCAGGCGGACAATCGCAGGAAATATCGCAGATTTGCGTCGTGTGGGGAAAGACGGTAGCGCTCTAGCGACTCGAACCTCCGACAGATCACCGCATAGTGGGCGCATAGCCCAATACACGTGCCCTCGCAGGTGCCGGCTGCTCCGCCGCTAGTCCAAGATCCCATACTGCGCAGAGCGGCGTTCTTCCTCAGTGTCGCTTAAACTAGCCTCGGGACATCGCCTCATAACTGAAGGTCGCCCGTGTACCTGAACAGCATTTTAACCCCACATTAATTCAAATAATCTCTTTTACTGGGAGGGAGAAAGTTTATGCGACACCTCTCCGTATACGCACGTTTCATCGCGATCATTGTGGTGCTCTCCGCAGTCTTTGTCGCCGTCATGGCGTACCAGGTCTGGGTTGTGCGCAGCACGGTCATTGAGGAACGGCAGGTCAAGGTGCTCGACATCGTCGACGCCGCCAAGAAAATCCTTTCGTATTATGATGAAAAGGCGAAGGCCGGGAAGGTTGGCCCGGCGGATGCACAGCAGCTTGCTCTCGACGCGATTGGTGCCATGCGCTGGGGACCGTACGCCGACTACATCGGCGTCTACGGCGCCGGCAAGGACAACGCGGGTGTCACCTATGTGCATTCAAACCCCAAATACATCAACGTCAATCGTTGGGATTTCAAGGATAGCCAGGGACGCCTGCTGATTCAGGATATCGTTGGAAAGGCGCGAGCTGGTGGTGGCTACGTAGAATACAGCGTTCCGAGGGTTGTCGGAGGCAAGGAACTGGCCAAGGTTTCCTTCGTCAGCGGATACGGCGCCGGCGACAGGTCATTGGCGATCCAGGCGGGCGTCTACATCGACGACATTGATGAGGTCATCTTCAGCCGAGCGATCTGGATTGCAACAGGCGGATTGGCCGGCCTGATTATAGCAACCTTGACGGCGTTCTTTCTCAGTCGCGGCCTTGTCCGTCCGCTCGATAAGATCTGCGGTGTAATGGACGGGCTTGCGTCGGGCGACCTTGCGATGGAGGTCCCGTATCGCGATCGCCGCAACGAGATTGGCCGCATTGCGCGCAGCCTGGGCGTGTTCAAGGATGCCTTGGTCGACGCCGAGCGTCTTCGCGAGGAGCAGTCCGGCGCCGAACAGAGGCAGCTCTCGCAGCGCAGGGCTGACATGAATCGCCTTGCCGATGGTTTCGAAAATGCAGTCGGTGAGATCGTCAACACGGTTTCGTCTGCGGCGACCGGGTTGGAAGAGTCTGCGGTGAATTTGGCGGCAACCGCTGAGCGGTCGCTCGAACTGACGACGATTGTGGCCGTGGCATCCGGAGAAACTTCCACCAACGTGCAGTCGGTGGCGGCGGCCACCGAGGAAATGGCATCGTCAGTCAGCGAGATCGGGCGCCAGGTCCAGGCGTCGGCCGGTATTGCCACCCAGGCTGTAGGTCAGGCGCAGGAGACCAATGATCGGGTCGGCGAACTGGCGAAGGCAGCAGCCCGGATTGGCGACGTGGTCGAACTCATCAATATGATCGCGGGGCAGACCAACCTGTTGGCCTTGAATGCCACCATTGAGGCGGCGCGCGCCGGCGAAGCCGGTCGTGGTTTTGCGGTCGTGGCGGCCGAGGTGAAGGCATTGGCGGAACAGACCGCGAAGGCAACCAGCGAGATAGGCCTGCAGGTTAGCGGGATTCAGACAGCAACCCAGGATTCGGTCGCTGCGATCAAGGAGATTGGCGGTACCATCGAGCGGATGTCGGAGATTGCGTCGTCGATCGCCTCTGCAGTGGAAGAGCAAGGCTCCGCCACCAATGAAATATCCCGCAATGTGCAACATGTAGCTCAGGCCGCCCAGCAGGTTTCAACCAACATCACCGACGTACAGCGCGGGGCAAGCGAGACAGGCTCGGCCTCATCGGTAGTGCTCTCCGCAGCGCGGCTGCTGTCGAGTGACAGCAATCGGCTCAAAGTGGAAGTCAGCAAGTTCCTGAGCTCGGTTCGCGCGGCGTGATCGACCGCGCTATTTGATCGATTTGTTCAACGGCCAGAACGCCGCGCGGCCCGGTTTTCGGTCGCCGCCGCAAAGTTCAGCATCATGTCGGAGAAGCGCTCGCCCTGACCAGGACATGGTCGCGTAGCCGTTTTGCGGCCAGTTCTTCGTTGCCCTCGCGGATGGCTTCCAGGATGCCGGCGTGTTCGGCGAGCGATTGGCCGTGCCGATTGCGGGCCCGCAACTGAACCCGGCGATAGGCGCTGAGCCGCTTGTGAAGGGTGAGCGCCTGTTCGGCGAGGAACGCGTTGCGGCTCGCCCGGTAAAGCGCCTCGTGAAATGTTCTGTTGGCCAGATAATAGGCTTCCGGATCGCCGCCAGCCGCGACATCAACGCATGCAAGATGCGCGGCTTCGATCAGGCGGTCGTCCTCGGCGGTTAGTCTGCGCGCCGCAAGCGTCCCGCACGCGGCTTCCAGCTCTGCCATCGTCTCGAACATCTCGATCAGCCGCTGAGTGGTCGGAACGCTCACGATCGCACCCCGCCGGGGCCTGACCTCGATGAAGCCCTCCGCGCCAAGTTGAAGCAGCGCCTCCCGAATCGGCGTGCGTGAGACTCCAAAACGTTCCGCCAGCGCCGGCAGGAGCGCGTTGCCATCCGCGATGCTGTCGATGCCGCACAGCCGCATCTCCTCCGACCCGAGCGCAAAACGCTCCGGAACCGTGGCAATTCCAGCGCTACTTTCCGAAACGGCCTTCGCGGTCTTGGTCAGCGCTTCAGCCCTGGTAGGATTCATCCTGTAACCGAGGGGAGCGCGATGAGGCCCGCGGGCCTGACGGTGAGATGCACGCGTCAGACAAACCGGATACTCTAGGCGCCTGATGCGGTGATCGGGTTAGATCGCGCCGTCAAAACCTCATTCGCGGCCGTCTCGGTCGGGTCGCGACGACCTCCGGCTTCGACACATAAAGGGCATGGCTGCCCTCCAGTCTCGCTACCGCTTGTCCGAGATTGTTATGCCTGCATAGGCTTGTCCCGACATCGCAACCAACATCATCATTGATGTGGCTAAGAGGAACGTTTTGTAATCATGATTTTGCTCCTTGGTTCGATGCCCATCGCGCTTTGATCGCGCGATCTCTAGACGAACTCGAATGGACCAAACGTGCTTCGACTCGGGAGGTCTTTTCTGGCCGACGAACAACCCCTTATTCCAAGGCTGTGGCCGATCTTTGCCGATAGGAGTAGGCATGACAGTTCCTCCGCGATCTCGCCTCCGCGTCGCTCTATAGCGAGCCGAAGACTATAGCTTCAAAACCCATCTTGTCCTTTGATCTCACCCAAGCTGTCGTTTCTGACCCGCCGCGCAAAGCGGCCGCACGCGGCATCAGATAATCGTGCCGAATAGCTTGCCGATCCCAGCGGTGATACCGAGCAGCCCCCCAAGAATGTCACGCGCAATGTCGCGCGCAGAATGTCCGCGCCTTCAGCTTTTGCGCCGGCGACGATGGCGTAAAATAGGACAAGTCGCACACAAGGCTTGCGAAGACTTGCGCTGATGAAATGGTCAGACGATTAGTCGGCTGTAGCGTTCTGCGACGGCCCGGAACTGAAGTTGAACCGCTCGGATTTGACTAATCGATTAAACTATAAGCTCGCAACATCGCTCATAACTGAAGGTCATAGGTTCAAATCGCATCCGCGATTTGAACCTACTCATCTGCGCCGATCGGGGTTGATGCCTATAGCCCCTTCATGGTCGATATCCTTTCTCGCCCGCGCGTCGAAAGGACTCTCGGCAGGAGGTAACGGTTGCCCGGCCCGCAAGTATCTGGCGACCAAGATGCGCAGCCTCCTTAACTTTATCACGCGCCGATCCGCAGTTGAAACAGGAAGGATTGGCTAGTCAGTTGGAAGCGATCCAGTTTCGCAAGCCATCCACCGTGCGAAATCCGTCCGCGGAGTAGCCCCGAACGGACGGGAAGGAGGCTTGCATCATTTCCGCAAGGGCGTGTCCCGGGCCTACATCCAGCACCTTGCTCACTCCCAATTCTGCCAGTGCCTCGAGAGTCGCGGACCAGTCGATGGGGCGCGCGACCTGGCGTGCCAATTTTTCGATCGCATCGCTTGCGGAAAAGATTCGCTCGCCGTCGCCACCGGCCAATAAGGTGTACCGGCTTGCGACGGGCGAGCGCCGGCTACCGGCAAGCGCCTGCTCGAAGGGCTTCGAGGCCCGATCGAGTTGGGTCGTGTGCGACGCGATTTTCACAGCGAGAAGGCCGGTGCGCGCCGTTCCTTCTGCCGCTGCTTCATGGCAGAGATCGGTTACGTCCTGCTCGGCGCCTCCGACTACGAAAAGGTTGCCGGGGTTTTTGATCGCGATTTCGCAGCAGTGCTTTCCAAGCAGGCGCTCCAGCGTATATCGATCAAGCCCGCGAATATAGGCGAGGCGGCCAGGATGTGCCGCCGCGCCTTCCATCAGATGAGCGCGAGTGTCCGTGAGCCGCAGGGCTTCGTCTGCCGTCCATATCCCTGCGATGCTCCAGGCTGCCATTTCACCGACGCTATAACCTGCGACAGCGGTTTGCTTCGGAAGCAAATCTGCAAAGCATGCATGGGTTGCAAGGGCTGCAGTAACGCTCAGGATCTGGCTGATGTGGTTGGTCGATAGGTCTTCAGCCTCACGCGTCCGAAGCAAGTCGCGTGGATCCTGGCCGAGCTGGCGTGTTGCCGCGGCGAAGATCGGCTCTGCGGCAACTTGATCGGCAACCAGGTCGAACATCGAGGACGACAGGGTTCCTTGTCCGCCACAGAGAAGCGCGAGCATTACGCCTCCAGCCGGTCGACGAAGAGAGCCATGGCGAGCAGATCCGCAGAGCCGCCAGGACTCAAATTGCGCGCCACGAACGCCTGATGGATCGCGACGGCCCGTGAGCGCCACCGGGGGCATCCCACGCCCCCAAACGCAAGGAATGCGGATGCGCAGTCCTGCGCGAAGCGCAGGCCCTCCGCTCCTCCGCGATGCAGGAGATTGGTGTCGGCGACAGCGGCGATCAGCGTCATGCAGGCCTGAATGCGGGCTGCTTCGTCATCGTGAGGCGCGAGCCTGCGCCCGGCACGTAACGCGGGAAGGGCAAGATCATACACTGAGGGAAAACCACCAGCTGCTTCCGCTCTCGCGCCGCCCGCGCCGTAGCGTCGCGCGGCTACGGCGCCGTGGCTGCGAAGACATACCGGATCCGAAAGGATCGCCTCGCCCCAACTCTCCGCAATCAGTCTGCCAAGTGGCTGGTGGATACCGAGCGCCTCCCGGTACCCGGCCGCCGCGCAGAGCAGGCCGATGCCGAAAATCGCGCCCCGGTGGGTGTTGATCCCGCAAGTTGCCTCCAGCATGGCCCGCTCGGCCGCGATCCCGATTGAACGCAATCGATCCATTCGGGCGCCTGCTGCTCCGGCGGCCACGAGCTCTCGAAAGAATGGCCTCAGGGTGTCGGCACTCCGGTAAAGCAGTGCGGCGTTCATGTCGCTGTGCGAGCCCTTGTCGATATGGCTGACCAAGCCCGGTTTTGGAAACGTCTCCACCTCAAGCTTCAAGCATAGCGCCGCGAGGCGGCCAAGCTGCTCCGCATACGCCTCGATGCCGGGCAGCGATTGCCACTTCGGCGCGACGTTCATGGGCGTGCGCCGGATAGAAACGCTGCTTTGGTCATGCCACGGACGCCATCCGATCCCTTCACGAGAACTTCGTCTGCGTCATCGCCGGTCAGTTCACGCCATTGCACGCCGCCTGCCGTACTGATGATCTCGCCGTCCAGCCGCATCGGCGCTTGCCGCGCGATCTCGGCAATGTCGGAGGGCAGGGTGCTCGCTTGTTGGCTTGCTTTCACCCGCCAAAGCAGGTCGAGATCGGAATGACCCGAAAGATAGGGCAGGCCGGTGAGATGCTGCCAGGCCAGGCTGCCGAACGTCCGCGTCTCAGGATGAAGATGGAGAAGTCGATCGATCGTTTCCCGCCACGCCGGAGGCGCCGTCGCTGCCGCGTCTGCCAGTAACGGGGGCGGCTTGCGTTCGATGATCTCGCTGGCCTCGAGCGCGACTGCGATGCGCCGCTTGCCATGGGAGGGCGGCAGCGGCAATCCGAGGGGAATCAACCCGGCGGAATCGCTGCAGCTTGGCCGCCGCACGATGAGCGGACGGCCGGCGCACACCCAGCCCTCGATGATCGCGTGCTCGGCGAGCTCTGGATGCCGTGCCATGACAGCGGTCCAAGCTGCCGCAGACGTCGTCACCATCACATGGCGTTCGAGAGGTTCGATCATGGCATTACCGGGCAAGTGCGTTCGTTGCGATTACGATGACCCGATCAGCGATCTCGGCCGCCTTCCGTCGCCCGCCACGTTCCGCGCCGAGCCGATCGCGCTCATCACGTCCGGCCGGTCGCGCCAGAACGGCCGCGAGTTGCGCTGCTAACGGCGCGTCTTCGTCCCAGACCAAGTGGACGCCGCCGGTCAGCACCATGTTGTCGAGACCTGGGGCAAAGACCGGTGTCGTCTCCGCCTTGGCCTTGAGCACGTCGATCGGAAGCTTGGTGACTCGAGCCATCGAAGGCAGGTCCATGACCGCGGGATGCGCGGAGGGAAGCGCGACCAGCGTGCTGGTGGCGAGCGCCGTGGCGATGAAAGCTCCGGCAGCGCTGCCGCCGTAAAGCAAGCCTATGGTCCGATGGCCCTCGGCTTCGGCCAGATGCAAGGACTTGGCCAGGTGGGCAAGGTATTCGCTAAGGCCGAGCAGTTCGTCGCGCCGGTTCATGCGCTGACTGGCGGAGTCCACCAGCAGCAGGATGGGGGCTTGGTCGCCCGCCTTGGCGATCTGGATCACCCGTTGTGCCAGCGCAATCGCCGCGTCCACGCCGAGTGGTGCCCCTTGCGTGATGCCAAGCACGTGGATCGGCCCTCCACCGGGCAGCGTCGCCCGTCCCGCGATTTCCGTGCCGTTTATCGTAATGTCGCTTCCGTCGGGGAACAGGCCGGCCAGGATATTATCGAGCGTCATCGGCATTCTCCCGTTTGTCGGCCGAACGCCTAAGAAACTCAATGGTCGAAAGCCCCGGAATATCCGTCGGCCTTTCGATGCCGATGGTCTCCCAGACCTCAACCGCATCCCTGGCGTGGCCGAACCGCTTTAGACGGCGCTCAAGGCGCTGTTGCTCCGCTTCGAGAACCGCCAGATCGCACCGCGTGTTGAGCTGAAGCGCCTTGATGGTAGCCTCGCGAAACGCCAGAGCCTCGTCATCGACGAACATGTCGGCTCCGCCGATCAGATACCGGTGCTTGCCGCCCATCGTGCGCCATACGAGGGCGCGATCGCGCGAGTCGAATTCCTCCACGCCCTTGTTGGTCTCGATGACTTCGGGACCGCTGACGCTGATCCGGCCGTGTTCCGATACGATCAGGCTCGAACAGGTGCCGGCGATCAGACTGCCGCCGCCATAGCATCCGGCGCGCCCCCCGATCAGCCCGGTCACACGGAGGCCTGCCTGCCGGGCCTCGATGATCGCGCGCATGATTTCCGCAATGGCAAGCTCGCCGGCATTGGCTTCCTGAAGGCGCACGCCGCCTGTGTCGAACAGGATCAGCACGTTCTCCTTGAGCTGACGGGCCGCGCGCAATAGCCCGGTGAGCTTGGCGCCATGGACTTCACCGAATGCGCCTCCCATGAAGCGTCCTTCTTGTGCGGCGACGAGCACCGGTGATCCGTCGAGGCGACCGCGGCCGATGACGATGCCATCGTCGAATTGCTCTGGAAGGTCGAAGATCGAAAGATGCGGGCTCATTTCCCGCTGCTCCGGCCCGATGAATTCGTGAAAGCTGCCTCGATCGAGGAGGGCGTCGATGCGTTGCCGAGCGCTGGCCTCGTACCAGCTCAGCGAAGCCGCGTTGGCTTTGGCGGTTGTCATGCTTCGGGCTCCTCGATCATACGAACGCCTTGCGCCAGGCGCAGCGCCACCAGGTCGGGCCGCGCGCCACCGTCATTTACGGAAATGCGCAGACCACCGGCGGCCCGACGGGCGACGAAGTCATGGACGACGGCTTCCCAGACAGCGCCGAATCCATGGGCCGCCGTCGCGATGTCGATCACGCACACATCGGGCGGCGAGGCGCGTTGCAGCAAGACCTCGAGATTACCCGAGGCCACGACGCCGACGATCGCCTGCGTACGAGTGCCGCTCGCTCGCTTCGATGCATCCAGTTTGAAACTGAGTTTCTCCATGCGAACTCCTTACCAGTTGCGGAATCGGCTAGGCGGGCGGTACAGCCCACCGGATGCCAGCATGAGATCCTTGATGGAGCGGGCCGCCAGCAGACGGCGATCGGCGTCGAGTGGATCGATGCCGAGGTCTTCAGGGCGTTGAATTATGCCGCGTTGCCTGAGTTGCTCGACCATCTTTGGATCACGGGCGCGACCGATATCTGTGTATCCCGCGACACCACGTATCGCGTGCTCGCGCTCGTCCTTGTTCCGGCACAGAAGCAGGTTGGCGATTCCCTCTTCGGTGACGATGTGAGTGACGTCGTCGGAGTAGACCATCACTGGTGCTAGATCGAGGTTGAGTTCACGCGCCAGCTCGAGCGCATCCAGCCGCTCGACAAAGAGCGGAACGTTGCGGTCGCCGAAGGTCTCGCCGATCTGCACCACGAGCTTCCGACCACGGCGCAGCGCAGCCGGGGAGTCCGGATCGGCCTCGGCGCCGGCCTTGAGCCAGGGCTCGCTTGGGTGGCGGCGCCCACGGGGATCGGAGCCCATGTTGGGGGCGCCACCGAAGCCGGCGATGCGGTTGGTCGTCACCGTCGAGCTGTGGCCCTCAAGATCGATCTGGAGCGTCGATCCGATAAACATGTCGCACGCATATAGGCCCGCCGTCTGGCAATAGGCGCGGTTGGATCGCAATGAGCCGTCGGGCCCGGTGAAGAAGATGTCCGGGCGCGCGGCGACATAGTCTTCCATGCCCACTTCTGAGCCAAAGCAGTGGATCTGCTCAACCCAGCCGGATTCAATTGCCGGAATCATTGTCGGGTGTGGATTGAGTGCGAAGTGAGTACAGACTTTGCCCTTGAGCCCGAGCCTTTCGCCGTACGTCGGTAGCAGCAGCTCGATCGCGGCCGTGTTGAAGCCGATTCCATGATTGAGCCGGCGCACGCCGTAGGGTGCGTAAATTCCCTTGATGGCGAGCATCGCCGTCAGGATTTGAGTCTCGGTAATGGCCGCCGGGTCGCGGGTGAAGAGCGGCTCGACGTAGAACGGCTTTCCCGCTTCGACCACGAAGTGCACGAGGTCGCCCGGGATATCGACCCGCGGCACCTTGTCGACGATTTCGGTGACCTGCGCCACGACGAGACCGTTTTTGTAACTCGTGGCCTCGACGACGGTCGGGGTGTCTTCAGTGTTGGGGCCCGTATAGAGGTTGCCGTCCTTGTCGGAGCTCACCGCCGCGATCAGGGCGACGTTCGGCGTGAGGTCGATGAAATAACGGGCGAACAACTCGAGATAGGTATGGACGGCCCCGAGCTCGATCTTGCGGCCGAACAACATCCGCGCGATGCGCGCGGCCTGCGGACCTGAATAGGAAAAGTCGAGCCGACGCGCGATGCCCTTTTCGAAGACATCGAGGTGCGCAGGCAGGACCACGCCGGACTGAACCATGTGCAGGTCATGAACGTCCGCAGGGTCGAGGTTCGCGAGCGCTGACGCGAGGATATCGGCCTGCTTCTGATTGTCGCCCTCCAGGCACACCCGGTCCCCTGACCTGATCACCGCCTTCAGAAACGCGGGCAGGCTCGGGAGCGCGACGATCTTGCCTTTGGCGTGCCGTTGGCCGGCCGCGAGGCGCTCGCTCATTGCGGCCTTTTGCATACCCCAATCGCTCATTTCGGCTCCTCGGCATGCGGGCGGTTGTTTCAACAAGGACCGTGTATTCGTATTGCACTTATATGTCAAATAGTGTATGCATTACTCGCTAAATAAGAAGAACGCGTATACACAGGAGGAAATAGGGCATGGTTATGCATACAATCCGCTCAAATTGCCGCAGCGGCGGCCTGCTCGCAGAGAGGGGGCGCCTGTGACCGTCTCCGGAGTGGCACTGCTCGCGATCTGCACCCTGCTCGGTGGCCTGTTAGGGGACCTGCTTGGCGTCGCCCTCGGCGTGAAGGCCAATGTCGGCGGCGTCGGCATCGCTATGATGTTCCTGATCGCAGCCCGGCTCTGGTTGATGCGGCATGGCCAGTTGAGTCACGGGCTCAAGATCGGCGTCGAGTTCTGGGGCAGCTTCTACATCCCGATCGTGGTCGCCATGGCCGCGCAGCAAAATGTCGTTGCCGCCGTCGAGGGGGGACCGATGGTGATTATCGCCGGAATCGGTTCGGTCGCGGTGTGTTTCGCGATGGTGGCTCTGATCGGCCGGCTCAGCGGTCGTGTTGAGACCATGGACGAGATCGAAGCGCGAGAGGCCGAGGCGCTCGCCGGGCCTGTACCTCACTTCAAATCCGGGAGGATCGGATGAACATGATATCTCACGTTCTCGCCGCCAATGCGCTGATCACCGCTTTCGCGGCAGTGGGGATCCTGATGTGGATCTCTGGAGCGATCTCGAAATACTTCACCTTTGGGCGGATCCACGCCTCCGCGATCGCGATCATGCTCGGCCTTGCGCTGGCCTTTTTCGGCGGCGTCGCCACAGGAGGCGAAAAGGGCCTGGCCGACCTGCCGGCGCTGGCCGGGATTGGCTTGATGGGAGGCGCAATGCTGCGGGACTTCGCCATCGTCGCCACCGCCTTCGAGGTCGATGTCGTTCACGCCCGCAAGGCCGGAGCGATCGGCGCGATCGCACTCGGATTGGGAACTGTCGTTCCGTTCATTCTCGGCGTTCTCGTCGCCGCGGCGTTTGGCTACACTGACGCCGAATCATTGACGACGATCGGTGCCGGCGCGGTCACCTACATCGTGGGGCCGGTCACGGGAGCTGCAATCGGAGCATCCTCTCCGGTTATTGCGCTTTCGATCGCGACCGGTGTATTTAAGGCAGTCATCGTCATGATCGGCACGCCTTTCGTGGCGAAGATGATCGGTCTCAACAATCCACGCAGCGCCATGGTGTTCGGTGGCTTGATGGGGACGGTTAGCGGCGTCTCGGGTGGGCTCGCTGCGACGGATCGGCGTCTGGTGCCGTATGGCGCGTTGACTGCGACTTTTCATACTGGCTTGGGTTGCCTGCTTGCACCCTCTGTCCTTTATTTCGCAGTACGCGCGATCACGGGTAACTGAAAATGGTGAGTTTCTTGAAGGTCGTAGCCGAAGCAGAAGACGATGGCGGTCTCCTTTCGGACCGCATCCGAAACGCGCTCACAGACGAGATCGCATCCGGCGCACTCGCCGCCGGATTGGCATTGGAAGAGCAGCAGCTTGCCGATCGCTTTGGGGCTTCCCGCACGCCGGTGCGGGAGGCGCTTCGCCAGCTCGTTGTCAGCGGCCAAGTGGAAGTGCGTGGACGTCGTGGCGTCGTCGTGGCCCGGATGACACCGGAGCGCATCATGGACATGTTCGAGACCAGCGCCGAGGTGGAGGCCATGTGCGTGAGGATCGCGACCTACCGCATGACACCGCTTGAGCGCAGCCACCTGATCGAGCTTCATGAAGCTTCGCTGAAGATGGTCGAGGCGAACGATATCGATGCCTATGACGCATTCAACCGAGAATTTCACGAATGCATCTACCGGGCAACGCACAATTCCTTCCTCGCCGAGCAGGCGCAGGACGTTCGCTCACGGCTCAGCGCCTTCCGCCGAACTCAATTGCGCCAAGGCGAACGCATTCATCGTTCACGCGAGGAGCACGAGGCCGTCATGCAGGCGATCGCGGAAGGGGACGGCGATACTGCGGCACGCCGAATGCGGGCGCATATGCTGAATGCCGCGGCGGCGCTCCAACGCTACATCGCTGATCGCCTCGGCTGAATTCTGCTGATCGCGCGGTCAGGCCGATGGCCTGGCAGCATCCGTCAACTGCAGGCTTGAACCGCAGGTCAATGGCAGCGGAGCCATTCGACGTGGTTGCACGCCCTTTTGTAGAGAACGCGATTTTCCGTTTCAAACTCTCTGTCACCGATTACTGCCACAGTACCGAGCGGTGATGAGCCATCGTGCGCCCCGAATTTTCAGGGCGATGATCTGTTGCAGGAGTATTTTTGGTGAGCGCGGTGGGACTCGAACCCACGACAACATGATTGAAAGTAACGTACTCAATGAACGGCAGCTTCTGGCGCAAAGCCGCCGTTCGTGGTCTGGGACAAACTAACGTCCGCAGGTTTGGTGGCTTGTAAGTGCAACACATCTGCAACACGATGAACCTAAGCTATTGACATTGTTGAGCCGAAAAAGGTTTCCTAAACCGTAGGTCACTTGAGCCACGATCCAATGTTGTCATGGGCTGATGCAAGACGTCGGATTTGCCTGCCCATGCCGAAGCGACTCGCCGAGCGCACGGATCTGGTCGGCGGTGACGCGTCCTCGGGCGAGGTCCCATATCTCGACGCCGCCGACGGGCACATCCCGAACAAGCCGAGGATCATCGTGGGACCGAACACCGTCCGTCACGAAGGCGTCGACCGTTCCTCCGTCCATAGCATCGTAGAGACGCGCATATCCGGGCATGTCCACTACGGCGCCGGCCCCGACGTCAAACGCCTCGTCGACGATAGCGCCGCCCTGTGCGGCGACGAAGGTTCGACAAAGCTCGCGCTGCTTTTCGACCGACGGCGGGCGCTCGGCCTTGCAGTAGGCGAAGAAACGCTTCGGAGGCGCCTCAGCTTCCGTCTTGCTCGTCGCAGTTCCTTCGGTCATGTCGCTCTCCGTTGATGTCAACCCGGCGCATCGCGCTTCGTCGTCCTGGTGAGGCGTCCGTCGAAAAACACGCGCGGGTCGTGCTCGATGATCTCCTCGAAGAATTCCAGCGCGCGGACGTGATCCGTCTCAAGACGGGTCGTGCGCGGAACCACGCCGCGCAGGACGGGCTCGAAGGCGCCTCCGATCAACCGACGGCGACCGATGACGTATTCGCGGAAGGCGCCCCGGTCGCGGTAGAACATGACGGCGCCGTGCTCGCGGCGATGTTCCAGCGCGATGATGAGGGCCTGAGCGATCGTCACATTGTGCGCGATGGTCTCCTCGCCGCCGTCGCGCTTGACGATCATCGTGTACTTCTTGCCGTCCAGGCGGCGCGGCGTGGCGATGTAGACCGAGCGCCAGGGGTGGTCGATCGACGGGCCGCGTCCGGTTGTCGGTGTCTCGTCCATGTGCGCGCTCCTACGCGTGGCCCGGGCGGGCGTATTTGAACGCGAGTTTCTCGTGCCGGCGTCGCTCCTTCGCGGCCCGGTACTTGTCGCGGTCGATCGAGTCCCTGAATGCCTGCGCCGCCGCGTCGACCGCGATCTCCCTGATCGCCCTCTTCTCGATTCCGGGATTGCCGAACGCGCGCAGCAGTTTGCCGACCGCTACGGGGTCCATCTTCTCGAGCGCCCGGCTCACCGCCTCGCTCTGATGGTCGCCCGCCTCCCGGTCGAAATCCCACAGCGCCTCGAACTCGCTCGGCTTCAATCCGTCGAGCGGGCGGTGGCGCTTCTCCCCGCAACGGTCCAGGAGCCAGCGCACGGTCCCGAGCGGGGTCGACGCTACGACGCGGTCGAAGGCATGGTCGTAGCGGGCGAACCGGACGCCGTGGGGAATTCCGAGCTTGAGTGCGAGGTGGATCGCGAAGGTGTCGCAGAAGGATTTCGCGAGCGCCGTGCACTGCTTTCCGTAGTCGGCGGATTCCGCGAAGATCTTCAGGAAGTCGTCGCGGTCGAATTCTTCATACATCTGAAAGAACACGCGGGCTTCGGCGGCGCGCTCGCGCGGACCGGACAGCAGCGGCGCCCAGGCCGGCGACGACAGGCCCGAGAAGTCGGGCACGTAGGCTTCGAGCATCGTCTCTTGCGGCATCTTGCTTCTCCTTGTTGCGTTAAGGGCGGGGGTGCGTCGGCGTCCCGGCCTCGACCGGCGTCGGCGGCGTGCGCCGGCATGCGGCGGCGAGATCCGCGAACCGTGTCCAGTCGACGGACTCTTCGAACGCCGTGCGGACGTCGCTGCCCGCCGTCATGTCGCCGTACAGCCGCTCGTCGATCTCGGGATCGACGAAGCCGGCGAGCAGTTCGCAGAGCGCGGCCCTGCCCCAGCGTTCGATGGGTTCAGTGAGCCATTGCTCGACGGCGTCGTGGGAATGGAGATCGGCGCCGCCGTCGGGCGCGAACCGGTCGCGGATCGAATCGAGGAGCCGCCGATGTCCTTCCTCCGCGCTGCGAGCGAACAGCTTGCGGGCGCTGTCCACCGGCATCGTCGCGAGGATGAAGTCCGTGGTGCCGCCGCCCGCGGTCGGGATGTCGAACTCGCCGAACGTCAATCCCAGCTCGAAGCCCAGCCATCCCGAAATGTCCGCGTCGAAGCAGCGGCAGAAGCTCCTCGCGAGCGAGGCGAAGAAGCGCGAGGCGTCGCTCGTCTCGCGTAGGATCGCGCCGAGGTCGGCGGCGGTCAGTTCGTCGGCTCCTTCGTACCGCGCGAAGCGCTCGGCGCACTGCTCCCGTGCGAACGGGAACAGATCCTCCCAGCGGCTGCCGTGGAAGCCGCCGAAGCCCGGCAGGAACGTCGTCAGTCTCGTCGTCTCGGTCATGTCGCGTTCTCCTCGTGATGGCGGCGCGCGTAATCCTCGTCGGGCACGACGCGTCCGCTCCAGAACTCGTGGGGACGATTCAGCAGGACCTGTTCGAACACCTCGAAAGCCCGGTCCGCATCGGAACCGTGACTGTCGGAGCGCCGCACGACGGTGTACGCGGCGCATTCGAACTCGCCGTCACCCTCGGGACGCCGCCCGATCGCGAAGTGACGGAAAGGGCCGATGTCGCTGTGGACGATGGTGGCCCTGCCCCTGCCGTCGTGCTCCAGCGCCAGGACCAGCGCGCGCGGCAGCGCGACCCCCTGCGCGACGATCTCGTCGGCGCCGTCGCCGTTCTCTATGAACATCGTGTAGGTGATTTTGGAAATCATCTTCCTTTCAGACAACGTAGCGCGGCATTTTCTCGATCTCGCGGAGCGCCACGAGCGGCCAGGTCTCGCCCTAGTCGTCGGCGCCCTTCGTACCCTCCCGTGTTGTAAAGACTGCTGCACGATGGGCTGCTCCACCACGTAGAGGGCATCCGTACCGTTGAGCCAGCATGCGGAGCACATTAGGTGGTTGGGAATGAGTTCCGCTGCTTCGACAGGAACGTCGAACGTCTGCACACACTTGTCGAATGGATTGATCCCGATGACCTTCACGCCTAGCTCCTTGCCGCCGTTGCCGGGGCTCCCCGCTCGTCGACCAATGCGCGTTGAAATTCGGCGTCCACGATCAGGTAGCCGTTGATCGAACGGGGATCGCGCCACCCCCCTTGAACCATCGCGGCACGGAGGTCCTTGCGTCCCATGTCGGTCGCGAACTTATGTCTCAGCCAATGTTGGGTGATGCTTGCCAGCAGCTTGAGATCGTCGCTCTTCAACCGCAACAGACGGTCCACCTCGTTCCTGTCGCCGGTAACCCGCATCGCCGCGATGGCCTCGTCATAGCGCTTGCCGACCACCGCCAGCGCCCGTCGCTTGGCGCTGTTGTACGCCGTCTTGTTCTGCGTTCCCCAGGCCCCTCCATTCGGTTTGTAGGGACGGCCCCGGTAGTGCAGAAAGAGCGGCTCATCGGACCCCGGACCGATCGTGCCGCGACGCACTTGAACCTGCCGCCATTGCAGATACGTTTCGAGCGCCGGCTTCATCGAAGTCGGAAGCGCTACCGGGACGTCGTCCCCGTTCTTGGTCTCGCGAAAGGTCAGCGTCATCGTCGACAGGTCCAAATCGCCCAGCGAGCAACCCTGAAGCAGCGATGACACGCGGGCGCCGGCGGCATACTCGACGCGAAGTTGGGTCGCCAGACTGATGTGCGCGGCGTCGATGATGTCCTCGAGCAGCTGCACGCGGAACTGCTGAACGTTGCGCCTTGTGCGCCTCAGAGGATTGCGCGCCTTCTGATCGCGCGTGAAGGCCGGCAAGGCGGGATACTGGCCTTTTGGAATCTGAAGATTGAGGAAGGCGCACAAGCCGCTGATGTAACGTTCGCGGGTCTCCGCCGTGTTGTCGTTCTGACGGTCATCCACGAACGCGACGATCGTTTCCGGCGGGATGTCCCAGAGAATCCGCGTGGTGAATTCCGCGGTGAATTCCAGAAGGATCCTCTTGTCCGTCGGGCCGATATGCGATTTCAGCCGTTCCGCGACCAAGGTAGCAACGGCCTTGCGCACGACGCTTCCGCCGAGCCTCGCGACGATCCGCGATGCGATCGCGCGCGCTTCGCGTTCGGCGGCGGCCTTGTTCTCCTTGGTGGCGGCCACTCCCAGTGTTGCCCGCACGCGTTCGGAGCGCTGACCGACCCGAACTGTTCCGGTGACGTGGAACGTCGTTCCGCGTACCGCGATGCGCAGACCGTCGCATTCCCACGACGGAATCTTCCGCTTCGGTTTCTTGTCGAGGTTCACCGGGTACCTCAGCGTGCCTTGGCCACGGCGAACCGCACGATCCTGCGGATTTCGTCCAGCGGCACGCGGGCCGACCGGTCCATGTCGTTTCCGCTGCCGTTCCCGCCGGTGATCAGGCCGCATCCGGAGAACACGCGCTGTTCACCGATAACGAAGGACTCGCGCCAATGCGCGAAGTCGTTGACGTAGAGTACATCCTTGCGGTTGATCCAGATGCCGAACTCGATGTAGCCCCCGCCGCAGATGCGTTGGAATTCCTCGAGGGAGTTCTCGATCTGCGCCTCTCGTACCTCGCGCAGGAAGGGATCGATGACGATGCTGCGGATGATTTTCATCAGTAAGTCCTTTTGCGTTCGTCTCCGAGCACTTCATCCAAGGCTGCCTCGGCATCGGGGTCGGGCGGGGAGGCGGTGGACCCGCGGTGGATCCGCGATCCCGACAGGACGCCGCCTTGGCTTTCACGATGGATCGCGGTCTCCAGCTTCCGGAAACCCGCCTCGGACCACTTTCGGAGTCGTCCACGCCACCGGTGGAATTCGAACACGCGCTGCTCGGGCGGGCGGCCCTCGTCGTCCTTCAGCCACCCGTTAAGCGTCGAAGGAGCGACGTCGAGGCGACGCGCTACGTCCTTGACCTCCAAGTCGCAAACATGCTGAAAATCGCTCAAATCGAGCGATTCTTGCGATCCCGCCGGGCCTGTTTGAGTTGTCGATAGCCGTCGCTGCACTAGTATGGTCCGAGATCACTGGATGGAACTTAAATGCTTGAATTGAGCGCTTTTGGCGATAAAATCATGCCGTCCGCCGGATGGCAAGCCGGAAATGTTCAATGGTTAACAGCCTTCGGCCCGCTCAAAGGGGAGGCCAGGTTTGGCCGGATAGGCCCATGAGGCGGAATTGGCAGCAGGAGGCGGAGATCGCGATCAACCGGTTGAAGTTGGTCGGTCACGGAGAGCGGGAGCGGGAGATGGTTTCTATCGCCCGCAGCCTGAACGATCAGGCCGACGCGTCGGGCCTGCGTCGTGCAATCGCCGCCTACGAGTTTCTCGAGCATCTGAAGTCGGCACAGCCCGTCGAATACGAAGCGCTGCGGTTCGCGCCGCTGGCCGTCGTCGCTGCAGTCGGGAAATGGCACGCGGCCGATCCGGTGAAGGCGCTTTCGGTCGCACGGGACTACGGAAAGGGTATAGGTACGGCAAAGAGCATCCGGGATGCCATGAACGAATCCCGCCAAGGTTTCACCGGAAAGACGGGAGGCGCCTTCGAGCGCGCCTACACGCTCGCGGCCAAGTCGTCCGTCGCCGTGGAATTGGAGAAGATCATCGGTGTGCCAGTGGGCGGAGCCGAACAATCGGTGAAGGATCCCCAGACCGGCACCGTCGTCGATTTCGTATTCACACTCAAAGACTCCGGCGAGCGCATAGCCGTCCTCGTCGTCGGTCCCTACACGAATCGAAAACTTTACGCCCATCGGTGTGCCGACTGGGTGACGAAGGGTTTCGGCTTGTGCTGGTTCTACGATCGCGTCGTGCTGGCACTGCCGGATCCAGACTCGATGAAGGAGTATGGACGGCGCGCTATGATCATTCCGTCGGACAAGGGTCTGGCGCCGGCCAAGCCGCGGCTCGATGTACTCCACATTTCCGTCCCCTACCTCACCGACGAGGAGAATGTTGCACTCGGAAAGTTGGCGGGCATCGCGCCTAACTAATGCGAGCTACCTCCAACAGAGGGTGTTGTCGAAGAGATCCGGGAGATCTGGCCGACGGTTGTTGATCTCCTAGCTCGCTACAATCGATCAACCGGTTGGTGCTGGAAAGCTGCAGGTAAGGGCCATAAAACTTGTCGAGTTTTGAATCCAGCGTGGCCAGCTCCGCCTCATTAGCCTTCTGTATAGTCGTTGCCCTAGTCGTCCTGCCGTTCCACCATATAGCCAAAGCTGCCCGCCGGCCGCCAGAAACCCGGCGATCCCGTTCAGGAGCGCCGCGATGTCCTTACCGCTCCACGACCGACCCCGATTGCCCGTCCGTGCAATCGACGAAAGGTCACAGCCGGCGCCGCGGCCGAGATCAAGAACTCGACCGCCGCCGGGCAGCCGCCGGGTAAAATCAAGCAGAACGTCGGCCAGCGCACGAACGGAAGTGGCGTCGGCGTAAGTCTGCGCATGCGACTGATAGAAGCGCTGGGTGTGATCGTGTTTCAGATTTATCGGAAACGTCACGCATAAACCTTCGAAAAGCCGTGTCCGGGTGGAACAGATGGTCGGTCGACCTCCGGAGCCTATAAGAAGAGAAGCCGATCGCCGCAGCTTGCCAACATTCGGGTGGTAACCACACATATTCGCGTCGCGGTTGGCAAGGAAGTCCGGCGACGCAATCCCGTGGTCAAGCGCCAGACGAACCTTCCGGTTGAACTCGCAACGACCAACGGGCGTTATTTCGGCCGTGTGCGTGAAACATGTGGTTGTTCGAAGTTAACACGTTTCTCAAACTCGGATTGGCGTCTCCAAAGATTTCATACCCAGAGCTATGAAAGTATTTGATTATTTCATCAGGCCTAAGCGGCTGATCGCTTTTTACGCAAGCTTCGGTGGTCAGTTCGAGGATATCTTCCGACTTCAGGAAGTATTTTTGGGCCAAACCTTCCCATACGGAACGGAGCATGAACCCGCTTCGACGAACATGTACGAACGTCAACGGCCGCTCTGCCATCTTCTTATGTGCGTTCTGGATTGAATAGACTATGCCCTTCTTCTTGAGCTCGCGGACGACGGCTTCAGCGGTCGTCGGTTTCGTGCGACCTTCGAGCAACCGCTCGATGTCTGACCTATTGTCGACAGGATAATGTGGAAAGCTGCGCCTAAAGAACTCGACGATCGCAACACTTCCGGTTTGCTGATTCATAAGAGTTGTAGGGGTACGGGTACCCGTACCTCCACGATTCTTATGAAAATCTTTCTTAAATGACGGCTTGCCGGACACCAAAACGGCGAGGTCCCCGTGAACTTCGATCGAGAAGCCACGCCCCTCAGGATTCGGAGTGACAAGCACAAAGCTGATGAGCGATTCCAGATACTCCTGGACAGAAACGTTCATCGGCTCCGAGGAAGATTTTGCTAGGCGGTCGATCATGTCCTTGGCGGCCGAGAGAAAGCCTTCGACCGAACTAGCATCAAACTCGAGTTCGTCAGGCACACATTCCAAATCCGAAATGCGCTTACTAAGCTTGACCTTCTCTAAAGATCGCTCCGCGATGGCCGACCTGAGTTCTGCAACGTCACCGGAATCGAACTCGATCGCACCGACCAGATTTTTGATTCTCCGCTCTAGCTTTTCGCGAAGAATTTTCTTGGTGGCTAACTCAACGCGATTTTCCTCGCGCCGAAGCTGAACGGCCCGATTCCGTGCGTCAACCATCAGACTCGCGGTCGTCGGCTCCTGCAAGCAATCAACGAGTCCCGACAAAACCGTCTGGAGAACGTCATGCCGATAGTGAGATCGGGCATTCGTGCATTTCAGCTCATCCGATCTGACGCAGCGCAGTCGGGGGCCCCTTTTATCGGCCGCGCAAACGACCATTGTGCCTCCGTCCACCAAGCCGCTTTCATACAGGGTCGAACAACAACCGCACTTGATGCGGCCGGACAGAAAGAAAGGCGGACCCGACTTTTTCGGCTGGAAGGTTGTGCGGCTACGCGCGGAACGGATATTCCTAACCCTCTCGAATTGCTCTTTCGTGATGATGAATTCGTGGACCGCCTCATTGCGAATCCATTCGTTCTCCGACCGCGGCTCGTTTACGCGGACTTCATCCTCCACCTTAAAATAGGTTCGCGTCGTATTGTACAAAATGGATGCCGCGTAGATCTCGTTATCGAGAATATAACCAACGGTCCTTTTACCCCATTTCTTTCCCAGAGGGGACAGAATCCCTTTGCCGCTATTAAATATCCGCGTGATGGCCCTGTCAGACAATCCCTTTTCGGCCATATCGTACATTTGACGCACGTACTCAGCCTCGGTCTCGACGATTACGAGGTGTCCCTTCTCGCCATCCTTTTCGACGACGTCGTACGCATATACCCGACCTCCGGCGCGAAGACCTTTCAGAACTTTGGCAAACATTGCCTCCTTCACCTGGAGGCCGAGCACCGTAAGCTGCATCTGGGAGACCATGCCCAGAGCCATCATCTCCATTTCGGTGATGCGGCCGCGCTGAGTATCCCATAGCTTGACGTTGTTCTCCTTGGCGAGATTGTAGAGGTGCATTAGGTGCTGAAGGCTGCGGCCGAAGCGGCTCAGATCGCGAACCACAACGTTTTTGGCCTTACGCTCACGGATGCACTCGAGAAGTTTCTGATAGTTCTCTCGATTGAACACCCTGGCACCGGTGCCGATGTCCTCCAGTGCGTCCACGACGTAGCCACCAGCTGCACCGACGAAACGCCGAGTCGTGGCGTCCTGAACCGCCAAGGAATGCTCTTGAGACGGCAAAGATACCCTCTTGTAGAGTATGAACGACTCTCCACGGGTCGGTGGCGCCTTTACTTCGTCATCGTACATTGTAGTTGCTCATACGCCTGTGGGTCGCACCGTGGATCTCGTGTTTGGTGTGTATCGGATACATAGTATTTTTGCCGGTCAATGCAAGCCCATCGGTGCCAACAATGAAAAAAGAACGTAAAACCAAAGACTTCGGGCGTCCCTGGCTAGGCAAGCTTTTGAGATTGGCTCGAAAGCATGCGGGCTTTTCGTCAGCCGCAGCGGCTGCCGCGAAGTACTCTTGGTCCGAGTCCTTGTTGCGGGCGCAGGAGCGAGGGGGGCGGGCGATCAATGCCGCCGACGCGGCCCGATACGCCAAAGCTTTCGATTTGCCAGAGCATTCTTTCCAAGACGCTGTTCACGCCCGTATCGAAATCAAGCGGTTGGAGAGACTTCTCCAAGCATCAGCCGCCGCCGAGTCTAAACTTGATGCTGGCTTGCGCCTCAAGGCGGCCCGGAAGATCCGCGGGTTTGGCTCCACAGTCGCCGCGGCTGAAGAGCTCGGTCTCTCCCAGGGGACGCTGGCTGCCCATGAAGCTGGGACTAATCGGATCAGCGACAAATGGGCGCAAACCTACGGCCAAGCTTTTTCAGCGTCGCCGGAATGGATATTGACCGGAGCACTCCCCTCGGGCTTTGGAGAAGAAACGGACCGGATGTTCGCCGATCGGTCGCAACTGAAGACCCTAGATTTGTCGCAGTTGAGGCCAGTGCCGAAAGACCAGCACGAAGCCTCCGAGGCGCCTTCATTCGACCTCGTGACGCCGAATCATTCAGAAGAGGAAGAACATTCGCCGCCGTCTCTGAAGGATTCGGTCAGGGAAATCAGCGCTGCCCAAGTACTCGGGCAGGCGAACAGAACGTCTGCTCAACGTCGTTGGTATTTTCCGCAGGGGTTTTTGGCCGGCGTGTTCCACTGCAAGCCGACCGATATCGTGGCGTTGGCGCTCGACGTTCCTCTGGGATCCTTTCGTCCTGGCGACAGAATATTCATAGATACGGCTCGCACCGAAATCGAAGGACCGGGCGAGTTCGTTTGCAGGCACGAAAGCGGAGACGTCTTCGTGAGCGATCATCGGCGCGAGACGGTGGATCGGAAGAAGATCGCTGTTCTCGGAATGATCCTGGCAACTTTCTCAGTTTCAGTCGCACCGCGCTGACTACGACCCCGGACGACAAGTCGGATCGATCGAATCCTTCGTTCGGCGCCCGCTCTCTTCTACCACCGCCCGTGCGAGGACCATCAAGAGGTCATTCAGCATCGCCCGGCGTTCTTTGCACGCGTAGGCACCGGAGCGCGAAGTCTCATCTGTCTGCGGGGATTCGCTATCGAGTTCGGTCATATTTGAAGCCTTCGAAAAGTGCCGCGATGGGCCGGACGGCACCGGATGAAACTCGGAAGGAGAGCGCGGGGACCGGCGGCCGTGCCGACAGGGAGCAGATGCCGCCATCAGATGGCTTTTGCGCATCCGACGGCCGTTCCGTCCAAACCCGCGAAACCGACGTCAGATCCTTTCCGAGAAGCGTTCGTAGGCCGTGATCTCACGCACCATGGGTTTGCCGTCGCGCCGATAGATTTCCGCCCGCAGATATTCGATTTCGGAATCCTTCAGCTCCAGGCCGACGTCTCGGTACCAAGCCTTCGGCCCCGCGCCGCCCGCGGCATTCCAGCGGTAACCCCGGGCCTTGAGGACGTCCTTCACTGCGTAGGGAGCTCCCTCCGCGCAGATACGCCAGCTCGGAGCGCGTGCGTTGTGCAGCAGCCGGCTCATGCCGGTTACACCGGACTCCGGCAACGGCATCGCGAGAAGTTCGATTGTCGCCATGCAGTCGGCTGCAGCGCGATGCCGTTCGTAGAAAAAGCCCGCCGTCGCCGCCAGGTATCCAAGCTTTGTCCCCTCATATCCTTCCTGGCACCACTCGATCTGGGACATGGAACATGCCCACGGCTTTTGCCGGAAGGATTCGCAGAAACGCTCGAGGAAGCGGCGGTCAAAGGCCGCATTGTGGGCCACGACGAGGTCCGCGTTCTCGACGAAGACGTCGACCTCGGAGGGAGCGATTACTTTTCCGGCCACCATTTCGTCCGTGATACCGGTCAGTTTCGTTATGACGGGAGAGATCGGCCGAGCCGGCTGCCGAAGCCGTTCGAAGGTCTCGCGAACTTCGTATATGAAGCCATCGGCGCCGTACGTGAATTTCACCATCGCAAGCTCGATGATCTCATCGCGTTCATAGTCGAGTCCCGTCGTCTCGACATCAACGAGAACCGCTACGCGAGTCTCGGACACATCGTAGGCGGTAGCAGCGGATCGCGGTCGCAAGCGGCGCAAGACGCGATAGCCCCCGGTAGCATCGAGCGTGGCGGCCATGGCCTCATGCTTCAGATTTTCGTCGTCTGTGGAGATGAGCGTCATAAATGGTTTCCTCTGCGTGGTCTGAGGTTCGTCTCGACACGGTTCGAAGCCGCCTAGCTTGCTAATGCGGGGGTATCCGCGCTTCGTCGGACGGCACCGGCTCGTTGCCGTCCGAGACGATCGGGGGGTCGGACTGGAGGATTTCAGCGACCTGGAAGCCGTCGATGCGGCGATGCTCGAGAAGGAATGCCGCAACCTTATCCAGCGCGGCGCGGTTAGCGGTTAGCAGGGCCTTGACGCCGTTGGCCGCCTTTCCGAGTTGGTCTTGAACCGCGGAACGCAGATACGGCGAGTTCAGCACCTTGTCGGTGCTGGTGCGCGGACCCAAGAACACCAGGGGGTGGGGACCAGCGAGGCCCATAGACCCGATCATTGCGCACGCCATGCGGGTTGCTGCGGCAAGATCGCTGGACTCTTCTCCTCCCGCGCCATGGCCGGGAGCTCCAAAAGCGATCTCCTCCGCAGCTCTGCCGGCGAGGGCGATATGGAGCATCCTGCTATAGTCGTCGTAGGTGCCTGAGGTCTTCGGCCTGTCCAGACGGATCACGCTTCCCGCCATGTCTCCGGAACCGCCGAGGCGTGCGTGGACGCTGACCGGTCCGCCATAAATGACTTCCATTAAGATGTGTGCCGCTTCATGTACGGCTGTACGGCGCCGCATCTCAACCGGGAGTTCGACGACCTCTCCGCTGGCCGCGGCCAACAGGTCTGCCATAGCGAGGTCACGCCCGCTCTGGCGCGCGGTCCGCCTCGCATCCTTGACGATACGCTCGATGTCTGCCCCGCTGGACCCTAATGCGAGCAGGCAGACTTCGCCGAGATCACACCCGGTGAGATCGCTCCGTAGCCGGACGCGAAGCATCTTTTCGAGATCCTCGAGCCCCGGCAGCTTGACATGGATGATCCGGTTGAGGCGCCCCGATCGAAGGATTGCGGGATCGCAGCGCTCGACTGAGTTGGTTGCACCAATGAAGATCAGTCCCTTACGTCCGGCCAGACCGTCGAGCTGTTCGAGGAACGCGTTCACGACCTCCACGACGTAGTCTCGGTGGGAATGCGATATGGTATCGCGCACGGGAAAAGCGTCGAGTTCGTCGATGAACAGCACGCACGGCGCCTTCGCCCGCGCCTCGTCGAAGTCGGCACGCATCGCTCGGAGGAGGTGGCCAAGATGCGTTTCACCGCTGGATTGCCATTTTGCGAGCGTCGCAGTGATCAGCGGTATTCCGGCGGTGGCGGCGAAGATGCGGGCGAAGCTGGTCTTGCCGGTGCCCGGCGGTCCGACGAGACATGCGCCTGAATCGACGGCGTCCCAGCCGATCGCGCCGTCCTTCCAGTCCTTGAGATCTTTGATCGATGAACGTGCCCAGGCGACCGCGTTATCCATGCCATGTAAGTCGTCCAACGGGATGTCCCGAGAATCCCGCTTCACTTCCCTCGCCTTGGCGAGCTTGCGCAAGGCCTCCAGGCATTGTGCCGAAGTGCGGTCAAACCGCACGGCGAGGGCGAGTTCGTGCATGCCGGTGGCTGCCACCACATCCGGCTCGGGACAGTCATCGCACCTGTTTCCGGTCACGATTTCGATCGTCCGGCGAATGGTATCGGCGTCGAGCTCGGGAAAATCGAGGCGGTAGTCGATCGCTTCCAGGAGAAGTGGAGAAATGTGGGACTGCGCGCCCGGCGTGATGGCGACGATCGGCAGCGCCAACTGGTATGCGGCCATCGCGTTTTCGTCGCGCGACTGGACGTCGCGCGCCTTGACCGGTTCGCCGACGACAATACTGACCGCGTCGTAGTCCGATCGGACCGAGCCGGCTCCCACCGCCTCGAAGGGTACGACGGCGGCGCGCCCTTGCAGCATGATTGCCTTCCAGCGGTTCTTCAGAAGCTCGAACACCGGTCGCGATGGCGCGTCGACGCATACGAGCGGACTTCCTTCCCGCAAAGCCGTCACCATGTCCGGATTGCGATCCATCAGCCGCGCCAGCAGCAGGCGGACCGCGCTGTGCCCCGGGAGCGGAACCCTGGTCGGCCTGAACGAAGAGGCTCCGTCGTCATCGTGCTGCGAAGATTCTGCTGCGCCCGGGTCGTTATCAGAGTCGGGCTCGACATCGGTGCCGTCCGCGGCAACCGTGGTCTCATCGTGCAGCGTCGGAATGGTTGCAGTCCTTTTGCGGTGGAAGATTTCGGCAGCCACCATGTCCTTGCGGTAAATATCGGCCTCGAACGGGCCGCACGGCGAGAGTGGATGCTGCGAGTCGGCTGACGATCCGGATGACGGACTGTCGTGTCGCCCCGCACCTTGGTCCGCGGTGGCGACGGAGTCTTCCTTCAGAACGCTTGCGCTTCCGTTCGCGACATCGATGGCGAAATTCATTTTGTTACCCGATCGGTGTGAGGTGCCGCCCGCGTCCAGCGGGCGGCAGGTAAAGAGACCTGTGAGGTGGAGAGTCCTTTGGTTCCTTCGATGGTCGCGGCTACGGCTGTGGCCACTGAAGTGAAAGGTCCGGACGAATTATCCGGGGGGGTGGACGCGGGAGTGGCACCGGCCAATCCATGTGGAAGTTGTTCACGACGAAATCTCCAGGACGAGCGCAGGATCGAAGTGATCGTTTTCGCCGGGATATGCCCTCGGGTTGCAGACGATTCTCGTATCGCCGACGCGGTAGTCAAAGTTCGTATGGACGTGCCCGTGAATCCACAGAAGTGGCCGACCCTTGGTGATGATGGACGAGAGGTCGGACACGTAAGCACCCGTCAGCAGGTTCTCCCTGAAGCGCGGATCGATCGAACCGGGGTGGGGGGCCATGTGCGAGACCGCGATCGACGGGCCGGCAAACGGCACTGCGAGCGCTTCCGAAAAGAAATTCGCTGATGCCGCATGGAGCAGCAACGCTTCCTGCGGACGGAACCTCCGCCACGGCGACTTCGACCACGTGATTTTCTTGTGATCCTGCATGCCGTCGGCCGCGGCCCGCATCGCGAACGGCGCGTTGTGGTCACCGAAGATGCGATAGTTGGAAAAAAGTGTGGCGCCGAGGAAACGTACGCCACCAATCACGGCGACGTCGTTCTCAAGAAGGTGAATGTCGAACTTGGGGGCCGAGCTCCTAGCCAGCGCGAGCTCAAGAGGAAGCACGGTGCGGTAATATTCGTGGTTGCCCATGACCATGACCACGGCGACGCGGTGCGGCACAAGCTTGCGGACACACTCGAAGGCGTTGAGCGCGCCCTCGGTGACGTCGCCCGCCATCACCACGACGTCCACGCCATCGACGATGGTGATCGGCTTCTGACGAGCGAAATTCAGATGCAGATCGGAGAGGATCTGGATCTTCATCGGATCATCTCCCACGAAGCGGCGCCGGCGCGGTTGCGGAGTCGGATGGGTGCCGACGGCCGTGGCGCCCGTTTCGCGATCGCTATCTCCATGTTCCTGGCCAGCCAGGACGCGGCGAGGCGCTTGTGCCGCTTGCCCGCCTCCGGGATCTGCCGCAGAACGTGCGACATCACGACGGCCGCGGCTGCGCTTCCGGTCATCGCGCAATACATCAGCGCGGTCATGATCACGTCGATGCGCGGGGTCACGGCGGTCAGCGGCCACTCGGCGACGGCGACGGCGATGGCATCCGCGGCGCTCCCCGCACGGGCCGCATCCCACTTGGCTACGCGGAACAAGGACGTCTTCCTGAGCAGCGCGATGGCGGCGACGAGGTCCGTGGGGCCGATTTCGTGAGCGGACTTTTCCCGCCACAGAGCGGACCCGGCGGAGATGGGCCGGCGGCGCGACTTCGCGGTGCGGGGCGCCGGTAGCGTGGCGCGGTCGAGCTGTGCATCGCCATCGAGACTTGGTATGGTCATTGACTGGCTCCTCGGACGTCGCCGGGATGCGACATCATAGGTGCATTATTGCACTAAAAATGCAATACGTCATCAAAGATGAGGTTTTATGCTTAACGCGCGGCAAATACGCGCTGCACGTGCGTGGCTGGGGATTTCACAGGACGATCTGGCGGAAGCGTCGCTTGTATCGAAGCGCACCATTGCCGGTATCGAGCTCGGTCAAAGCGCGAACGATCGGACGTTGAGAGATATCCAACAAGCGCTAGAAGACAGAGGTATCGAATTCATCTTCAATGACGGCGTCGCTGCTGGCGTTCGCGGACCCTTATGACCGCGAGGGGGCGGGTGACAGGCCAAGATTTACTCGCGCCGACCTCCTTTTAGCGGGCAACCCCTTCTCTTACCCCGGCAATCTCGCGTCTTGCGGGAGTTTGAGCGATAGTGTCGTCGATGAGATTGCCGGCGTACTGCGTCGGCGGTGAAACAGGGAAACCCATTTCCGAGCAATGGGTTAGAGCCATGCCGAAGGGGGCGGCAACGGTCCGTGTACCTTATTTGCGTACTGAATCTCCGGGGCTGCGAGGGCTCGTTGCGACGACGCTAGACCGCGGTAGGTCTGCCGCACGCGCCCCCCAACAGTATCTATCCCTCTGCGCCGCCGCGCTCCTCGAGCACGTTTTGCTTCCGGCTCGGCCGCAGGGCAGGAACTCCGGAAAGGTTCGCCCTGCCGACGGCGACGTTGTGCCCGAAATCACGACGGAGGCGCTCATCATGGCCATATCTGCGGACGGATGGCCATATCTGCGGACGGAAGGCAGATATTTGGTCCGTCCACGCGGAGCGTACCTGGTGGTCTCCGCAGCGCTACCTGCTTGAGGCATGGTCATGCGACCTTTCGGACGCGTCATTGTCGTCGCCCGCGGTGGCCCCGAGAACAATCTGGTCGTTGAGGAAGACCTCGATGGTGTACGCGGATATGTCGGCGAGCGAGAACGCGTCGCCCGCCATGTAGGCGGTCCACGTCAGGAAACGTTCGCTCGCGACGGCGCCGGCGACGACGGTCGTGTCCAGGCTCGACGCCGCGTCCGCCCACGCGCTTCGGATGACGGCGCCGGGCCGGTACTGGCATGACGCCGATGTCGAGGGGAGGCGCCGCCGAAGATCGTTCGATAGGCCGTCCGTTACCGGTCCGGAGGGGATCTAAGCCTCGTCGAATTCCGCCAGCGCTTCCTGCATGGCTTCCTCGAGCATTGTGATCTCGTCGTCGGTCAATTCGGGAAACTGCTCGCGTTTCTTCTTCGAAAGCTTTCCGGCGTTCTGCATGCAGAGGCGGACGAACAACGATGCGCGTCTGTTCGGCATGTCGATCTGGTTCGTCACCGCGGTGTACGCCCGGTCGAACTTCTCGACGAACTCGACTTCCTCCTTGAGGTCCGTGGCGATGGTCTCCGCAAGCCTGTCGTAGAGGTATTCAACAAAACGGGTCGCGTCGAAGTACCGGTAGAGGTGCGCGGTCTCGTTCAGGACCTCGACTTCGTTCTTCGGCGTCATCTTGTATTTGACGTGCGCGAGAAGCGGATTCGAGTAGCTTTCGAGGACCGTGTCGTACTCCTTGATGTTGCGCAGGATCGCCGCCGAGACCGGAAAGATGATTCCTTGGGGCGTGTAGTGCTGGGACGATAGCACGTGGTGGATGAGGAACCGGTGGATGCGGCCGTTTCCGTCCTCGAACGGATGGATAAAGACGAACGTGAAGGCGATCAGCGCCGCCGCGGTGACGGGCTCGGCGTCCTTCTTGAGGCGCGCGGTCATCTTCATCCAGTCCGATATCAGAGGCTTCACGTCCTCCGGTTTCGGGCAGACGAAATGCACCTTCTCCCGGTGCGAGCCGAGAGTTTCGCCCACGAAGTTCTGGAAATCGCGGACGTCCGAGGCGGCGTATCTCGGGTCGACAATCTCGTTCTGAAGCGCGATGAGACCCTTCTCGTCGGTCGGGTCGAACTTGTCGCCCTGTTCGAGCGCGGCGATGAAGCGCCGTGCCTTCTCCGGCGTCGGGTTTTCGTGTTCGATCTCGAAGGAGGATTTGGTTTCCTTCGTGTACAGGTACTGCACGGCCCGCATCAGCGTCTCGGCGGGCACCTTCTCCGTGTACGCCTTAGCGACTTCGTCGAGCTTCTCCGCTATGTGCTGCTGGATCTTCGCGGTTCGCCGGACGGTGAGGAAGAAGCCGGGCACTCCGAGGAGGTTGTTCGTCACCTTGTGCCTGCGGGATCGCACGCCGTTCGCGACGATGTGCCGTTCGGGATCCAGGGCATCGACGTAAGTCACCGCGCCGGCGTCTTTGATGTCGAGCGTGTCGCCGGTCAGCGTCTCATAGAGAAACCATGCCCGTCGCGAGACGGCGCCGGTCGGCTCGGACTTGATCCAGGTCTTGATGTCCTGCTTCGGCATCGCCTTGAGGGCGGCGGTCAGGACTCCCATGTCTAGTGGTTCGTGACGTAGCGCGAACTTGAGATGTTCGACTGCGGTGTCTTCCGGGACGTACCGGGGAGGAAACTGTTCGATCAGTGCGTCCTGTCCCTCGATGGTCCGACGGTTGCCGCGGACCGCCGTCGAGCGCACGTGGGGCTTCGGTACGTCGAGCTCCAGCATCTCATGGAGGCGGAGTTGGCCTAGGCTCTGGTCCTTCAAGCGGAACTCCTCCTTCAAAGCCGGCGCCCGGGGCGGAAAATCGTTCAGCAGGACGGCGGAACGTTCAGGATAAGGCAAGTTCGCGGCAGATGGTTCAGGTTCTCAAAAAAACGTTCAAAAATAGGGCTGCCTGCGGAAAATCGTTCAATTAATGCCTTGGCCGGGCGAAAACCATTTGGACGCAGAAAAAGGTTCAGTCGCGCGGCGAAACGTTCAATATCAGGGCCATCTGCGGAAAATCGTTCAAACGGAGGTCCGGCCGGCCAAAAAATGCCCTCGAACGCAGAAAAACGTTCAGCCTCACGGCGAAACGTTCAAAATAAGGACCATTCGCGGTAAAACGTTCAAAAGCCAATATTTGGACCCTCCGGAGTGCATCCGCTCGGCCTGCAGCACCACCGGCACCCAGCCGGACGCGCCCGGCGCTCGCTTCGGTGCCGCGAGACGATCAGCCTGACCGTGATGATCTGGACGAACTCGCTGGGTTGGTTGCGGAGTCTCGCCGCTCGCGATGACCGTACGTCGGCAGCATCTGCCACAGGATCAGCGGCACCAGCAGCAGCACCGCTGCCGCCCGTGCATACATCACCGCGCGCCAAGTCGAAAATCGAGTGCGACCATCCGGCCTTCGAACCATCCCCAGTCGGACGCCTTCGAGGCAAGAAACACTGATTGGCCTGACAAAAGAGATATGGACGACCACGCCGATCGACGCCGGCTAGACGGCGGGGTCTCCGGTCAGCACGGCGCTGACCTTGGCACGAAGCTCGGCACCACGACGCAGCAGTTCGGGCCCGCCCGGTACGGCCGTGGCGGCGCCGCGGTCCACGAGGTCGAGTTGAACGTTGTAACGATTCCACTGCTGTCCGCCGGGGTGGAGGATGCCGCCGAGAATGCGATCCGCATCGATGCGTCCGCGTTCGGCGAGATATTCGAGAGCCAGCAACGCGGTCGAGCCGAACGGAACGATCCAAGCCTTGGGCAGCGCTGTTAGTTCCTCAGCGAGATGGGTTTCAATCATCTGCCGCATAAAATAGCGCTTGGTGATGCGGCTGTCGCCGGAATAGTTCTGGTAGTTTTTGAGCACGGGATAGCGCAGCGTTGACGTGTAATGAGCGCGAGCTGAGGCCTTGCCGAACAGCTCAAGCGTCGACTCCATCCCGAATATCTTGTTCAGATCAAAATGGTCCATGAGCCGTGCGCCAAGCGTGCGCATGCCGCCTTTGAAGGACGCCGCGCCCTTGGCCAGCCGCGCGGCTTCGCTGACATCGTGGCCGTTCTTCAGCGCGCTCCGGAAGGTGAGCAAGGCTTCCAGGGCCTGCTGCTTGCCCGGCGTCACGCCGACGATGACGATATCGGCTGCATCGTTGATCCAGTCGAACGGGGCAAAGAAAGCACGAAAATCGCCTTCATGGGCAACGCCGAGGTCATCGTCGCGCCACGGCGAGTGTCCCTTCATGTCGATGTATCGGCGGAGATCCTGTTCCGAGGCGCTTTCGATGGCGGAGCGCATGCGTTCGATGAGAGCGAGCGATGTATTGGAAAGACTCATACTCAGTGACTTCCTTGCTTTTCGGGATGGTAGTGCCGTCAGCTGGACCGACGGCAATTACCCAAATGTGGATTTGAGGCGCTTGGAGGGTTGTGGCGGAGTGTCCGCTAAGACATACCCCGGATTGAGTGCGCTGAAATCCATCGTGGTCGGGACCGCAGTTCGGTACTCGGGGAATTTGAGATCAATGTCGATCAATTCGTGGATCAGACCGCCGTGCAACAGGCGCAAGACTTCCGATATGGCCAGGGTGGCGGCGACAGCGCCGACGAAAGGTGCGCCCACCGCCTTCCCGGCCAGTAGGGTCACGCCGCATTTGTCGAGTTCGCCGTTCTGCAGCATGTTCGCGTAAGCCGGGTTCCCTTCGACTCCTTCCGCGCTGTCCTGAGTGCGCCAGATATCGGTGGCCGCGCGCGACGCGGGCAGCGTGTGAAGGCGTAGCGAACGGAAGTCGCGATGCCCGCGGCCAAGGCCCGCTTCCACCACGAAGTCGAATCCGACCTGGTCGAGAGCCTGTCGCCCGAGGGCGTTGTCCAAGCCGCACAGCGCCACCGTCGGCTCATCGGGCTGGCGCCGGAACGATGCGTCGAATAACCGTTCATGGATAGCTGTCACGAACCCGCGCCGTTCGGCCCATTCCGCCATGGCCCGAGTTTTCTTGCGGCCGTGCATGGCGGCGTCGGAGAGCACCGAAGTGCTCTCAGTCGATGGCGTGATGATATCGATGTCCTGCAGGACGAGCGAAATAGGGTCTGACGACGCATACGGGAGCAGGCCAAGCGCCCACAGATAGGCCTGTCCAAGATGCCCAAGGCCGATCAGCCACAGGTGCGAGGGCAGCAGCCGCAGCGCGGGCTCGTCCTCTTTGGTCGAAAGCCAGTCGCAACCCGGTGCGGGATTCCAGAGCGACAGGCCGACCGGCCGCCGGCCGGCCATGACCATGCCGCCAGAGACGAACATGAAGGCCTCGTTAACCGCCAACGCCGCTGCCAGCATGGGCGCGAGCGGCATCACCGGCGCCCCGGACGGCGACACGTCGCTATGTGCTGGTACAATTCCAGCGCGCCATCCCGCAAAGACGGTACGCACATGGAAATTGGCGCGGCGCGGCACTGGTGCGCCGCCAACGTCGATCTGCGGAGTGCTATCGGGGATCTCCTCGATGTGCCCCCCAAGCGCGCGCACGGCGTCGGCGAGAGTGTTGCCGATCTTCATCGGCGCCGACAGCGGCACCTCGGGGAGGGGCGCGACTGTCACACCACCCAAAAAGACGCGGCGTGCCAGCGCAACGGCGGTGAGTAGCGCGGCTTGGCAGTGCGGATCGGCGGCGTCAGCGGCGCCGACACGCAGGCCGACGCGGTAGCCGGAGAACAAAAGCTCGGCCTCGGCAATGCTGGCGGCGGCGCCACTATCCAGCGCCTGTTTGACCAGACGGTGCAGTTTGTCGGCAGGCGTAAACATCGTCATGACAGACCTCACAATCCAATGTGCAGGAAGGCGCGCCGCGCGTGGGGCGGCACCGTGTGCCAGCGCTTGTCACCGAGATAGCGGTAGACACCGATGCGTTCGGTGCGGATGGGTGACCGGGCGAAATCCGGGAGAATCAGCGCGAGGTGGCCCGCGCGGGAAATCATGGGGTGCGCGCAATCGGATTGGCTTTGTCCGGAGCCGCCTGGATGAACGTGCACGTCGGCGACCACACTGAGGCCGCGCCGTTTGCAAATATCCCACAACGCGCCGAAATGCCGTCCGTCAAAGCGCACGATGCCGGTGTCGAGCGCGTGCGGATCAAGGTCGTCGTAGAGAATGAAATCAACGATGCGGGCGCGGCCATCCTGTCGGTGGCCGAGCAGGAACGCGCCGCTCTCCCGGCTGCACGCGCGACCGCGCTCGCGCAGCTTCGCGGTCAGGTTCTGCCAGAGAAACCACGAGCAGGACAACTCATGCCGCGGCGCAAAGAGGCGGCGAATAATCTGCGCAATTGAGAAGTTCATGAACAAGCTCCAGGTATTGGTTGATGCCATCCGCGGGCCGCCAGATTTTTGAGGGCAGCTCGTGGCGCCAGTTGTCGTGGCCGGTGATGCTCAGCCGGTCGCAGGGCAAGTAGAGCGCGGTGCCGGCCTTCCAGTCGGGGCGGAACACCGTGCCGAGCCGGCCGCCCTTGCTGCGCGGCCACCGGTCGAAGGCCAGCACAGAATTGCGGGTTGGGTCCCACGGTCCACCGGTCGGCGGCTGTTGCGGATAGCCGCCGCAATCGAGGCGCAGCAAGTATTCTCGCTTGTCGATTGCGGTGACGGCCACCACGACGAAGGGCCAGACGATGCCGACAAGGCGCCACCGTCCCTCCGCTGCGGCAAGGCGGAACGCGGGCTTCCCGATGTCTGACCGGAATGCCCGCTCGTCCGGCAGACTCATGCCTGACCCCCGTCGAAGCCGTTGACGCGCTCGTTGGGCACCAGGTCGAAGGCGATGCTGCAAGCCGGACAGGCGGCCAGCGTGCCGAGATGCGCGCCGGGATCGGGGCGGTCCTTCGTGCCGCTGATCTGGAGCACGTGCTCCCCCGCCTCCTGCGGCGTCATTCCGAACTTGCGCTCGGCGGCCCAGGTCTTGACGCGGGCGACGGTGGTGCCGGGACCGAACTTGTGGTGGACGGTTTCGCCGTTGAACGTCACCCCGACCGCAACGTGGCGGCAGCGATGGAGATGCGCCTTGATCCCCGCACGGCCCACATGGTCGCGCGCAAAGCACTGCTCGTCCATCGGCTCGTCGCTGTCTTCGAGATAAATCAGCGTCTCTTCGGCAAGACCGTGCTTCTCGATGATCGCAAGCTTGATAAGCGCGAAGGTATGGTCCGCGTCGGCCTCGAAATGCGCGATCTCGCGGATTCCTTCGCCCTGATAGAAAATGTCGATTGAAGTCATAGTTGGCACTCCTTCTGGGATCGGGAGTGCGCGGCCCCTTTGCCGTTCTCCGTCCCCTCACACGGTGATCGCGAGAGGAGGGGGTACCCGGAAAGGCAAACTGGATTTTTTTCTAAGAGAGCTTGAGAGGGCCCATCGGCGCCGCCGGGCAGATAAAGAAATGCGGACAACGCGGACAGGTCACGGCGTCCGGATCGGGCGGGAACGCGCCGGCATTGATGCCGGCCAACATCGCGTTGGTTTCGTTCTTGCGGTTGTCGAGTTTCTTGGCGGTGATGGTTACCGCTTCCATGGTGTTATCGGTCAGGTGCAGCGCCTCGACCACGAAAGATCGCCCAAAATGAGCGGCGCCGGCAAGATGATAGAGCGTGTATTCGAGCCCGTCATATTCCTGCTGTGTGCGATACCCTGTCCGCACGCGCCGCAACACCACAGTGCCGTCTGGCATCTCGGCCAGTTCGTTGGGCTCAACGAGCACGCGGCCGTTCGGAAAATCGATTGCCAGCGGTTCGGCTTTGCGGAACCTGCGGCCTGCACCTGAAGTCACGAGCGCACCCACGAGCCGTGACGCCAAGGTTCTGTAGTCGCCGGCAAAGGCGTGGTCCTTCGGGCCGCGCCGGTCCCAGATTTCGTCGAACGCGGATTCCGCTTCAGCGATGGTGGGATCGCTCTCCATGCGCGCTTCGGACAGCCAGCGAATGACTTCGTACAGGCAATCATGCGTGCGTGAGAATGCCGTGGTCTTCCGGGCTCCGCCTAGGCCAAGCACATGCGTATAGAAAAACCGTCGCGGGCATTTTTGGTAAAGCTCCAGACGCCGGTCAGAGACGGACCACCCGCTCGGAACCGAAATCCGGATCGGTTCGGGACGCGGCGCATCTGGCGGTAACGGCACGGTAGGTGGCGATGGCGTTTCGTGAATCAGAGAAAACGGAATCTTGGCAAGCAGTTCTGAAGGCGAGCGGTTTTTGCCGTTGGGCTGGAGGCGCGCCTGATAGAACCGCAGATAGGTGCGTGCCCGCGACATCGCGACGAAAAAGAGACACTCTTCTTCAAGCGCGTGTGATTGCTTTGCTTCGTCGGAAACACTCAGGCCTTTGGCGCCGGAAATCAGCCCGACCGGCGGCGGGCAGCGCTGACCGCGATAGGAGGACGGGAAATTCGCCTGCGTAAGACCGGGCAGATGCACGGCCTCGAACTCAAGCCCCTTGCTGCCGTGGACCGTCATGAGACGCACGGCATCCATGTGCAACGCGGGCGCCGGCACCTGCCGCAGGTCGCGCTCCTCGGCCAGCAGAACGAGCTGGCGCACGCGCTCCAGCATGCGCTGGATCGGCGCGCCGAATTGGACCGGACTTTGCTCGCGCAGAAAATTGAGAAACTGCCAGATCGCCACGTTGCGCATACGAGCGGTAACCGTGACGGCCGACGCCATCAACCGGCCGATATCGGTGCGGTCGAGAAGATAGCTGGTCAAGAAATCCCATGGTCGGCTTTGTGCTGACAGGGTTTTCAGATCCTCGGCGAGCCGCGTCAGCCCGGTGGCTGCTTGCGTGGAAAGTCCAGGGATGGCGGACAGTCGGGGGAGATGTTGAAACGCGCGGCCGTCCTCGGCGCGCAGCCAGTCCAGCGCAGTGTGGATGTCCTGGAGTGGGACGTTGTAGCGCGGCAGCGACGCGACGCGGACCAGAGCATCGCCGAAGGGATCGATAGCAAGGCTGAGTAGTGCAAGCAGATCGCGCACTTCGTCGCGCTCGAACAGGCTGCCGAGGTGAAGCACGGGGATATGTCTGGCTTCAAGCGCAACGGCGATGTCGTTCAACCGGCTGTTGGACCGGCAGAGAACAGCTTGGTCGCGCAGTCGAACACCTTGGGCCTCCAGTTCGCGGATCGCGGCGGCAAGGCCTTTAGCCTCGTCGTCAACCGTGTCGAAGCCCCTCAGATCCGGCCGCTCGGGGCCGTTGCCGCGGTCAGCCGTGAGCTTAAGCGGAAGCATGCCGGCCGACGCACCCATCGTCGGCGCTAAAGCAGAAAACGTATCAACAATCTGTTGCGTCGAGCGGTAACTGATTTCGAGTTGGTCGGCTGCTGCTGCCGGGTATTCCTGCTTGAAGCCTGCCATGTTCGCGGATGACGCGCCGCGAAAGCGATAAATGGACTGGCGGGCGTCGCCGACGACCCAGAGACGTTTGCCGTCTCCGGCGAGCGCCTTGACCATGCGCACGCTCGCGCGGTTCACATCCTGATACTCATCGACAAGCACATGACGGTGCCGCAATTCCACTGCGGCCCGGAGCGCTGCATTGTTTTCTACGAGCAGCGTGGGCCGCATGATGAGGTCGCCAAAATCAACCGCGTTGTGATCCGTCTTTGCCTGTTCGTAGCGCTCGTAGATATTGGCAACCTCAAGGGATTTTTCCGCGGCCTCGATGGCCTCCTCATCCCCGGCGGCGGCTGCGTCGCGCATTTGCTGCGCCAGCGCGCGGTATCCTGGCGCGTCTACCAGCTCATCCTTGGCGCGCGATATTGCGCTGAGGACTTCCTTGAGAACAAGCGCAGGGTCCCAGAGATTGCGATAATGCACGAGTGGAAGCGTCGGAAGAATCTCCTCGAGCACGGCGATGGCATCGCTGCGGTCGAACAAGGCGGGATCAGGCGGAAGGTTGAGGAGGTCGTAGTGACGCCTGACAAGATCGAGCCCGAATGCGTGAAACGTACCGATCCAGATTCTCGGCGCCTTGTCGGGCGCGACCGCGGCGACCCGCTCGGCCAGTTCGCCGGCCGCGCGATTGGAGAATGTGAGAACAAGAATGGAGGCGGGATCGACGCCCTCGGCAAGAAGCGAAAGGATGCGCTTGACCAGCGTCCTGGTCTTACCGGTGCCAGGCCCCGCCTGAAGCTGAAACGGAGAGCCGCGGTGAGCCGCCGCGCGATCCTGCGCGGGGTCGTTACGGGGTGGGCGGACCGTCGCTGCTTCATCCGCCCCTTCACTTGCCGCCGCGGGGAGCAAGACGACATCTAGAATTTGCTGCCGTACTAATGGCTCGGGCAGGTCAAGCATCTTGGCGATTGCCGAGCCGCTTTGCTTTTCTTCAACAAACAATCGACGCGCGAGGGACCGGGGCAGGAGAAATTCACGCGCGAAGACGTTGGCCTGAAGTTCACGTCGCTCCCGGGCGCCGTAATCCTCGACGCGCTGCAGGCCGACCGGCGCGGCTTCGGTGGACCGTGACGGGTCAACGTCATGCGCGGTGCATGCGGTCGGCCCGGTATGCACACAGACATGGCCGATCTCGTGGGCAACGACCAAAGCCCGTTCGGCTGGCGATCCCACGTCCTCGGCGAAGATGGTGCCGCTTTGGTCGTCAAAGACGGCGTGGGCCCCTTTCAAGGCGGGATCGCCTGACGGCAGCCAGGCGAGTTCCAGTTTCATATGGACGATTGCCGCGTGGACCAGCTCCAACGGTTGCATCGGCGAAGCCGCCGTGCCGGCAACGTCGTCATGAAGCCCGGAGGCCGCCGCACGAACTGGTTCAAACGCATCCATGAATCAGTGTCCAAACGACAAAAGGCGTCGCTGTTGGTCCTGGGTGAGGCCGGAACCGCGCACGGCCTGCTCGAAGCTTTGCCGTGACGCCGCTATCGGTTTGCCATCCGACTTGAAGAATTGGCGGGCATGCGAAGTGTCTTGCGAAGCGAAGAGGTGCGTCGTGACTATAACAAGCGGCTCGCCTAATTCGTCCGCGATACGCCTGCAAAATTCGCCTGGTATCGTGTCCGGATCGATTTGCCGGTCGCGCAGCTTGGACAGTATTACGGTGTTGACGTTGATCCGTCCGGCAAGCGCGCGAAACTGGTCGCGGTCAAGCGCCGAGAACGGATTCTCGACCGACGTGGCCGCAGCGCGCGCGGCAGGGGCCGCCGCGGCGTGGCCCCGCTGCACCTCGAACAAGCGGTTCTGGAATCGGCTCATCACACGCGAGACGACGGGGCTCACGGCTTCCGGGTATTCGGGGAAGTCGGTTTGGTCCGCGTCATGCAGCAACGCATCGACAGCCAGCTCGACCGCGAATTCGGTGAGTGCTTCGGCATGCTCCGGGTAAAGGCGCACGTATTCGTCCAGCAGTTCGGCATCTGGAACGGGCTTGGCCAGCGACATCGCATACATTGCGTCGCGCAGAGGCGTATAGGTCAGGGTCTCGATCATAGGTCCTCCTTCAAAGTCTTGAGCTGCTTGTTGGCGCGGCTCAGGCGATAGCGGATGGTGCGGCCTTCCACTTCGCAAATCGTCGCTGCGGTCCGCTTGGAGCTGTCGGGCGATTCGGCCTCGTAGCCAAGAATCCGAACCAGCACGACGGCGCGCTTTTGATCGTGCGGCAGGTCGTTCACCGCCTTCAACACGTGAGGTAGGTAAAGGGCGTCTTCCTGAGCGCCATTGATCCGCGCCATCGAGGAAAGCCGCCCGAGTGTTTCGTCATCAAAGGCCGGCGCGCCGTCCTCGTCGGCGCTCTGCGGCAACTCCGTCACTTCCTTGCGCTCGGCGATTTCCACCCTCACGAAGCTGATACGCAGGGACCGGAAGGCACGGCCGAACCTGCATTCGTAATAGTCGAGCGCGTCTTCGTGTCCCTCAAGCCCGTCTTCTGCAAACATCAATCCAAAGGCGCTAATGATCTCCTCGCGGACTGCCACCGCGTTGCGAAGCCTGCCGTCCGGTACGGTCTTCTCCAGATTCGCCTCGCAACGCTGAAGGAGGGGCATCATCAGCGCATTGTACCGGCGCTCATCGCTGCGGCGTATGGCGTCGCGAATAAGATGGACGAAGCATTCTGAAGGAAGAAAGTCGGGCGATAATGCGTCGGTCACGCGCGTGCGCCTGACCAGCGTCGGCAGATCCTGGGTGAGCGCAGCATCGATCCTGGCGTCCATCGCACCCCCGCGGGTGTAAAGGCGGCCTTTCTTGGTCTTCTTGGTCAACGGACGTGCCATGTCGCCCCCTTTCAGCAGCGGGTTTTACCGGGCGTCCTCAACTTGCGGCCCGCCCTCATAGGGTGATCGAAAAGGGAGGGGGTACCCGGAAAGCCTTCTGGCAATAATTTTTTCGTTAAGCCTAGAATGCCAGAAACATATTATAAATCAATATCTTATGTGAGAGTGATAATATAGATTACGGAAAATAACTGAATATTCCGGGCGGTTACGCGGCCTGCGACCGCTGCGGCGGCGGGCTCGCGGCCACCGGCAGGGTAACGCCGCTGATGGGAACGCTTAAGGCTTTTCGCGCGACGTCCAGAAGATGCTCGTGGTGTGTGAAGAACAAGACTTGCGTCTTCTTGGCTAGTTCGCCCAAGACGCGGAAGCCCGCGGCAGCGCGCTTATCGTCGAAGTTGATGAACAGGTCGTCCGCGATGAACGGCATGGGCTCGGCATGGTCGAGATAGTCTTCGATCGCGGCGATCCGGAGCGCTAGATAGAGCTGGTCCGCGGTGCCGGTGCTCATGCCGGCGACGGGTACCCGCCGGCCGTCCTGCCGGAGGCCGGCGAGTTGCATGTTGTCGTGCTCGTCGAATTCGAGCTGCAGCGTTTGGAATGACCCGCAGGTGAGGATGGCGAACAGCTCGCCCGCACGCTTGAGCATGGGCGCTTGCTTCTCCCTCCGGTAACGATCGATGGCCCATTGGAGCAATACGATAGCAGAGCGCAGGCGCACATACTGCTCGGCGATCTCGGTCATCTCGGCGAGCGCCGCCTGCCGATCTGCGGCGTCCCTCGCCGCCCGGTCATCACCACCGATGGCCTCGAAGGCTTGGCGCGCGGTGTTGCGAGACTCGCGCGCTTCCATCTGGCGATTATGCAATTCCTGCACTTCCTCGGCGACCGTCTGGTCTTTGGCCGCGATGGCGTCCAGGTCGATGCCCGAGCACTCGGCGGCCAGCTCCGCAAACGAAAGACCATCGCTGTCCTGCGTCAGCGCAGTCGCAAGCCGATCAAGCTCGACGCTGAGCGTCCGCATCTCGTCGGAGCGCCGAATCGCGATACGCAAGTCGTCGATTGACGCGACTCCGGCCGTCCGCTGCAGCCGCACGATGACTTCGCGGGCTTCGCGGCTCGATTCAATGCATTCCTCGATCTTTTCCTGTAAGCCGGTGATGTCTGAATCCTTCGCGGCCTTTAGGTCCCTCACGCGCGCTGTCTCTGCAGCCAGGCGATCGAGCTCCAAGATAGCTTCTTCGGCATCCGCGTCGTTCAGACGCGGCGAGATGGCTTGCGCCAAGGCCGCCACGTCGGCCTCGAACGCTTTCACATCGCGCTCGATCTTTTCGATCCGCTCATGCCGCAGGTCATTGATCCGGACTGCCGTCTCGCGCATGTCGTCGATAGCGTCGATCTGCGCTTCGGCAGTCTCCGGCGTCGCCGTGGCGGCGAGTTGCAGCACCTTCAGGGCGGCTTCCCACGCGCTTGTCCACTCCTTCCACTCCGCCTCGGCCTTTTCCAGATCCTTGCGCTTGCGCGCATCCGTGCCCGCGGCCTTGCGGTGCGCTTCATTAAGATCGCGGGCCGTCTTGGCGGCGCTTTCGTGCCGGCGCTCCTGCGCTGCAGCGGCCTCGATGACGAGGGCAAGCGGCTGGGCAACGAGAGAGGTTGCGGAGACCCCCAACGCCTCAAGCTCGGCCATGACGAGCCGCTTGCCCTCGTCCTCTCGATGTTGCCATACGCCTGTATGCCGCTCAGCCGCCGAGAGCTGCGCGTTCAGGTCCATGATCTCGGACCGCGTGCGCAGCCACTCAATCATAACGTCGGGATCTTGCGGCGTGATGGAGCTGCCCGACCACAGCGCGGCCCAGGCAGCATCCAGAGTTATGCGCTCTTGCGCCAACGCCTGCTCTTCCAAGACCTGGGATTCCAGCAGGTCGTCCTGCTCGCCGATCTGCCGGCCAATGACCGCAAGTTGCGCGGCGGCGTCGGCGTGTTCGAAACGCCGATCTGCAGCCGCATCTGCACGTCGCAATGCGGCCTCGAACTCCTGCGCCAGCGCATCGGATGGACCGAAGGCCGCCATCTCGTCTTCGGAAACCGCAAGACCTTCTACATGGCGGCGCCGGATGATTGACCAGCCGGTGTCACGCCGGCCGCGCAAGCGTTCAAGTTCGTCCGCTGCCACGACGTGCTCATCAGCAATGATGCGTTCATGGGCTTTCCGGTGCCGGACTCGCTCTTGCTCCGCATTGCGAATCCGTTCACGGCAGGTCCGCCGCCGCTGCTCCAGGCTGCGGCAAGTGTCGCGGTGGGCCTCAACCGAAGCCAGCGGGGGAACCGGCATCGATTCCAAGACGGCAGCATCGGCGACTGCCGGCCGCAAGGTCTTCAGCGACCGGACAATTGCCGCGTGCGCCTCCTGCTCGGCGCGCTTCGAATTGGCGATCTGGCCTGCGACGTCCCCAAATTCGCGCGTGGCCTTGATGACCGTCGCGAGCTTCGAGACATCTGTCACTGGCCCATGCGTTCCGATTTCCGCTGCGATCTCGCCGAGCTTCTCCTCGACCTCGGCCACCGCGCTCTTCGCATTCTCTAACGCACCGGATTGCGCACCGCGGCGGTTGAGCAATCCGCGAAGGACCGCAACCTTGGCCTTGGCGGGAATGCGCGCGATCAACTGATCGATATCTCCGCTCCATTCAAGCTCATCGGCGAGGCGATTGAAGGTGGCTTCCGCGGCAGCCAATTCCGCCCGACGCTTGGGCAGATCGGCTTTCCCGGCGCGAACCTGAATGCGGCGATCATGGAGCTGCGCGATGTCTTCGGCACGCGTCAGCAGGGCGTCGTCGAAGGTCAAGGCCGCGCGTTCCGCCTCAAGGGTGGCGATTTGTTCGCTCAGCGCCGCGATGCGCGCCGTCGCCGCCGCGTCGTCCTTAGCCGCCTTTTCGAGAATTATAGAAGTGTCACCATCAAACGGGATCACCTCGCCCAGTGCATCAATGGCGCCTTGCGTCTCCGCGCGTTTGCGTACGTCGCGGCATACTCGCCGGATGCGGTTGAGCTTGCGCCGCTCCGCTGACTTGAGTTCAATTTCGCTTTCGATTACGCCGTAAGCATCGTCGGCGGTCTCGAACGCGCTCTTGAGCAACTGCCACTTGGTCGCCGTCACGGTATTTTCGCGCATCGAGGTCTCGGCGGCCCTCAAGCGGTCCTCTGCTGGGAAATACTTTCGGTGTCCGGCGCGGCGCGAGGCCCAAAGCGCGTCGGCTTCGGCCTCCATGGCCTTGAGCGTCTCGCGCAAGCCCGTGATCCCGGCGCTCGCCGAAAAGAGTATCTGGCCAACATCGTCCTGCGCTTGCAAAATTTCCTTGCCGCCCTGGCGCAGGCGCTCGTGGTCGAGGCTGAACATGCGCGTGTAAAAGCGCCGATCGGCGCCGGCAAGAAACGGCGCGAGCGCCCCTTCGCCCGACGGGATGGGCGTGTCATCGTCTGCCAGCAGTGTGTCCTTGTTGCCCTTGCGGCGGCGCAGCTTGAGCGTATCGCTCCCCTTCTCCAGGAGCGCGCCCACGCGCATGGCGTTGTACTCGTGCAGAAAGTTGCGGGACGAACTGGCCGGGATGCCGAAGAGCAGGTCTTCGATTCCGTTCATCGCCGTGGACTTTCCGGCTTCATTCTCGCCGAGCAGCATCTGAAAGTCCGGCTTGCCGGCTGGCAACGGGATGATGGCGTCCGTGAAATGACCGTATCGGAGCAGATCGAGCTGCTGGATGCGCATGACTACACTTTCTCCGCTGAGATACGCGCGCTGAGATACGCGCCAGCATGGGCGATCAAGCTTGCGATGTTGCCGTCGATGGCCGCTTTGAGCACGGCGTCGTCCGCATCCGTGCGGACATCGTGGGGCAGTTTTCGGATGAGATCGCCTAGATCTGACGCAAGGCGGCCCTGCAGGTCGGCATCGCTGCCAGCGCTCTCGATCATGCGTTGCAGGTCGCCCAATGCGTCCTTGCGCGAGGCTGCGGCTTCGGGGCTCGCGGTCGCAAAGACGAGACGCTCGATCCATGCGACCTCCTCGCCCAAACTCAGAGCGGCGGCCCTGGCCTCCGCAAGGAGATGGTCGGCTGACGCAAACAGTTCGCTGTGCAAGCCTGTCTGCCCCGTCAGCTCGATTCTGCACGCGAGCAGACGCCCTTGCGCACTGCGCTCGACGGCCTCCTCGATGACCTGTCGAACGCGATCGACCGCATCCGGGAATGAGCTGCACTGATCCACCGGCACCGGCAAATGGATCCAGCGCACGCAATCAACATGGAGCGGAAAAATCTCCTCGACCTGGCCGTCCTCAACCGCAACTAGCGAGGCACCTTTCGGGCCGCTTTCACGGATGTGCCTGCCTTGCAGATTGCCGCAGAACACGACATGCGGCCGCTCGTGGAGGACAGCGGCTTGATGTACATGCGCGAGCGCCCAGTAGTCGTAGCCCTTGTTGATCAGGTCTTCGATGGCGCATGGCGCATAGTTCGCGTGTCCCGGCATTCCGCCCAACGCGGTGTGCAAGACGCCGATGTTGAAGTAACCGGCGACCGGCGGTGGATAGGCAGGGACCAGATTGTCTGTGATGTCACGCTGCCGGAAGCTTTGGCCGTGCAGGGCGACGTTGAGATGCGGCAGTCGGAATGTCTCAGGCTTATTTGCCGGAAACACGCTGACATTGGGCGGTAGCGTGAGCTTGCGGGTGATCTGGCTTTCCGCATCGTGATTGCCGCGAAGCAGGAAGACGGGGACGCCCGCCTGTGCCAACCGGCCCATCTGCTGCACAAAGAAGAGGCCCGTCTGGTAGTCGCGCCAATCGCCGTCATAGAGGTCCCCGGCAATGACGACGAAACTGATCTCGTCCTCAATCGCCTGGCTGATGAGATTGTCGAACGCCGTGCGCGTCGCACCGCGGATGCGCTCGGCTGCCGCGCCTTGCTGCCCGGCGAGCCCCCTCAAGGGACTGTCGAGATGGATGTCGCCGGTGTGAATGAAGCGAAATGACTGCAAGACAATTTCCTCCGATCGGACGACCTGGCCGATCACCTGTACGGTGGTGGTCCGCGCCACTGGCTCGTCCTACCGGGTGATCGAAATCCGATGGGCACCCGGAAAGGTCGGGGGGACAAATTTGCACAAATGTACCGAACAGCGAACGTAAAGAGAACGCAATAGTGAAGCAATTACCCGCTATCCCCAACATCTAGTGTGATTTGCAAAGCAGTACCGTTTTTCAGGCAGGTCGCTTCTAGGCGGGGCATAGCTCGCGGGCGATGCATGGCGCCAACCTCGTCGATCGCGGTAGCGAAGACGTCGTCACTTATTGCGAAAAGCAGGGCATCGGCTTCATCCCCTGGTATCCGCTCGCTTACGGCGACCTCGCAAAGCCAGGATCGCTGCTTGACCAGATTGCCGTTAGGCATGGCGCCGCGCCATTCAGATCGCGCTGGCTTGGGTACTGAAGCGAAGCCCGGTCATGCTGCCAATTCCTGGAACATCTCAGAAAAAACATCTGGAAAAAAACGTGGCCGCTGCCGTGATCGTACTTTCGGACAGAGAATTTCACGAACTCGACCGCGCCGGCCGCGCCGGATCGTCCTCTTGAGAAGGTCGCGGGCTCGATCGGTTTATTATTATTACTCTTCGCTGATAAAAGGTCCTTCGACAGAAACGACGGACGAAGCGATTTCCTCGAACCGTGCCACGCTCGTGTCCGGCCTGGTCAGGCATCGTGCGACCGCTCGCCGAGGACGGCTCGTTTCCATTTTCAGATAGGCAGGCCGAGTTGCGGCTCTTCCTGGCCGTCGCCCTGCAGCGAGGAGAGCGAGACACCCAGCAGGCGAACCGGTTTTGGGAGCGGAATTTCGTGCTGAAGCAGGGCAATTGACAGTTGCTCGAGGTCGCTGCGGCTCGAAGCCGCAACGGGTACGGACCTGCTGCGGGTGATGATCTCGAAGTCGTTGAATTTCAGCTTCAGGGTTACTGTCCGGCCCCGGGAGTCCTTCTCCTCGCAGTGCCGCCAGACCTTGTCGATCAGCGGCTGCAATTCGGCGATCTTGGCGTCGAATTCGGTGAGGTCGCCGGAGAACGTGTTCTCGGCGCCGAAGGCTACGAAGCCCGCAAGTTCGGCGTCAGGTCGGCCATGCCCCGTCGATAACAGCGAAGCGACAGTGTCCAGACCTGATCTTCGTGAAGCCGCGCTTCGATGTCTAAAAGGCAATCTCGCAGCAGATTCGGGAGATCTTCGCCGAACACACCAACTCGTTCCGCACGGTCGACGATTGGCGACTCTGGCCGTCCGGGCGGGACGCAAGACGGCGTTCGGATCGATCGAGGCCGACCGGCCGGCGGCATTCGCCTCTCGATTCTCACCTGGCCGCGGTACCGAAAGCTGGATGCATGAAGCCGTTCAGGCGGAGAACGATTGTCTGCAAAAGAAGCTAGGCTAAAACATTGGCGGCTCTGCATGCCAACGAACCAGATCATCCATCGCAACGAGCACGATCTTGCTAGTCAGCGCGGCTGACGCAATCGCATCCTCGGTAAACATTGACGTGGTGATGATGTAGCCGAGATGCGCATTCTGCTCTTCTACAACTCCTTTAAATTGCTGGATGGTCGGTCGGCCAACCTTATTCGCTGGCGAGTTTCGTTTGCATTGGACGACAATGAGCCCGTCAGGGTGGACGGCAAAGCCATCGGCACCGAAGTCGTTCGATCTTTTAGTCGCCCAAGCTTCAAGGCCGGCTCTGTGAAAAAAGCTCATGCTGTGTTGTTCGAAATTGTAAGGATCCATGCTGAACAAATGTTGTCTAAGCGCCATTTCCTCCGCCGGCATTGCGAACCGGGTGGGGTCCATCGGCTGCTCTTTCATGGCGGCCTTCATTTGTGCACTCGTATGACGTAGCCGTTCGTCTTCGATAATGACGTCGATGATCTCAGCAATATGAGTGCGCGCGTCGGGGCTTGTTACGACAGCTTCGATAATCGAGGTAATGCCAGCCGTGCCGAGGAAAACTAGCAACAGCACCGGTACGCCGAGAGCGCCGCCAAACGCCGCGATGCCGGCGGCATGACCGCCGACTAGCGGAATTGCGGCAAGGGTCGCAGGCAACGCAATTTTCATCGACAGCGGGAGGTCTGATTTCCGGTAGTTCGATGCAGCCTCGGAAACGCTTCTCGCGATTGCTGCTATGGTGGCGCGTGAATTGATCAGCGCGTTCAGCTGCTTTAGTTTTTGAATAGAGCTTGCGTCGCTTGCGACGACATCGCGCGACTGACTGAGCCAACGTATTGCGAGCACTCGATCTCCTTGCCTCGAAGTATGGTTGACCGCTGAGGCAAAGAGTCCCACCAGCCACGCCCTCAATCCAATGGTTACCTTGTCAAACACGGGCGCTCCTAAGGCGAGGTTTCAGTAGCATCTTGCGGCTAATCTCCATCAACTTGCGTCGAGCCACCCAATACGTTGTGAACGAGACGGTTTGCCTCGCCAAGTTTTTCGACAAACAGAGGCGGTCTTGGGCCGGGAGGGTAACGAAGACCCGCATTTCCGCTGCCCGTTTCAACAAGAAGGCCCAACCGCGCGAGAGGTTCGATTAAGCGCCGCGCAGCCTCCTCCAGTGAAAGTCCATACTTGGCGGCTAGTTCAGCTGTGACAACATAATTCATGCAATCCAGTCCAACCTCTACTTGCAGCTAATCTCTAAGTCGTCCATGTCACGCGGCAATTCTTCTTTCTCTTTGGCTTTGAAGCTAACGAATTTCATGTTGACCCGAGGCGGGACTGCGAAGTCCACATCGAGGTAGGCGGTGCCGAGCTTCATTGTGTTCTGGATGCGCTTCGCAGTTGCCGCGCTGGCTATTAGGGCCGCGACTAGCACACCGCCGCTCGTCGCTCCGGAAGCTATCGCATTTACCTTCTGAATGTCGGAGTTGCCATTTGACTTCAAGCGAAGCCGTGCTTTCGGCGGGAGACCCCAAGTCACCTTAAAGGTCGTGACTTCGTAACCCATTTGTTCGAGGATTGGCAGCGCGTCGCCGATTTGTTGGGTGAAGGTATTGAACTCCGTCATCAGCTTCCCCGTCGCATCCGAGAAGTCCGGAAGCGAAAGGTCCGGCATCGAGGGCAATGAGACGGACGGCAGGGTTGGCATCATGTCGCGTGCGGACTTCGTGATGCTGTCGATCCGGCTGGGCGCGCTCTCTTCAGCTTGGGCAGCGGCGACGCTGGCGACCAACACGATGATTATCGAAAGTAGCCTCATTCAATCCCCCATGGTCCTGCCAGACAGAGTAGGCATTGGCCATCTGTGAGTTGCAATAGGCATAATCTACGCGATCAGGTTTGGAGGCCAAACAGTTCAAGAAGACCATCAGCGACCGCCTCTCGGAAACGGCAGAATGATCGCGGTCAGGCACCCGCCCGATACGTGGAAGGCGTCCGGGTCGGCTTGGTCTTCACATTCGTCAAACTGCGCTGGCGTCATTTTCCTCCGCTCACCCCATGCGCTTCAGTGGTCGACGCCGTGTACTATAACGACGGTATCACTATTGCTGGTTCGCGTTCTCCGTGTCATCGTATTCGGCTCTCAACCTTGGACTTATGATGCCATCCAAGCCCAAAAAAAGATGCGCAAAGACCCGCGCTCGTGCGCCTGAGGGCAAACGGCAAGTGTTGATTATCATGAACAAGGACGTCGTAAAGCTGGTTAAGGTCGCGGCCGTTGAAGATGACATCAAGATGTCCCATGCCGTGGAAGAGGCTGTACGAGACTGGTTGGATAAGAGGAAGCGCGAAAAGACGGCAAGTAACGCAGTCTAGGTTCGCAATGGGGAGGCGGTTGGATTTGTTAGCCGTGCATCAAGGGGTAAACCGGTGACCATCGACGATTTGGGCGAGCAAGGACGCTTGACGGAGGTATACGGGCGCCTCCGTCTGAAGCTGCTTGATCTCTCCAAGAAAAACCGGATGCTTAACTACAACCTCGGCAGCAGATCGAAGAGGCACCTGCAGATCGTCGACGAGGTGATGGACGAGATCTACAAGAAGTTGGCCGGCGACGACGCAACGCTCCGGATAGAGCCTCTGGACGAGCCGGAGGACGTCCCACCGGAAGAAAAAACGGAAGAGTTCATAGGCGCTCTTGAGCATGCGAAGGTCTCGAATCTTGAGTACCTGACGAAGTTGGAGGCGCTCGAAAGCGCTGGACGCGATGACGAATTGGCGTTGGCCAAGCTCGAGCGCGAACTTCGCGACCATATCAGGAGCGAATTCGGGCTTCCCCCACGCCCCAAGAAGGCCGAAATAAACCGGGTAGACCTTGCCCGCCAGGGCGGCATCGATCCGAATTTCGAACTCAGCCCTGTAAAGACCAAGTCTTCGCATAGCGACGGGGCGGTGCAGACGCTTAAGTTTCCGGACGAGCTGGACCGGATTATGGGGAAGATCGTCGCTGACGCGAAGCTTGCGGAACAGGAAATGGGTATTTCGACCCTGTTCCTCTCGTTCGGTTTTCTCGAATGGTATGAGTCGGACGCGTCCGACAAAAAGGCCTTCGCTCCGCTGTTGCTTCTTCCGGTGACGGTAGGCGTGAAAAAGCAGTACGGCAAAAACACCTACTCATTGTCGGCAAGCGAGGGCTCCGCGGAATCGAACCTCAGCCTTCAAAAGCTTCTCGAGACCAACGTAGCGTTTAATCGCAAGTTCCCCGCGTTTGAAAATGGCGACGAGGAAGGGGTTGGTTCGATCGAGGGGTACTTCGACGGGGTCAGGGAAGCCATCACGGGGCTTGGACGGTGGCAGATCCACCGATGGATGGTCCTAGGCCATTTCGCATTCGGCAGGTTTGCGGTTTACGCGGATTTGAGCCCGGACAACTGGACTGTGGATCCCGTTGATCACCCCTTGGTTGGATCGATCTTGCGGGGGAGCGACGGGACCAAGGGCACGGGAGATGGCGCTCTGCTTCCGGGCGATCCGGCGGACTACGCGATAGACGACCCGCAGATCGAGGCCATCGCTCCGTTTTTGATCCAAGACGCCGATGCATCCCAACATAGCGCTCTCATCGACGCCATGAAAGGCCACAACCTTGTGATCCATGGTCCGCCGGGGACGGGCAAGTCGCAGACGATCGCGAATATCATCGCGAACGGCTTGGCAGCGAACAAGACGATCCTCTTCGTTGCGGAGAAGCAGGCTGCGCTGGAGGTGGTTAAACGCAGGCTTGGAAAAGCCGGCATCGGTGAATTCTGCCTCGAGCTTCACTCGGACAAGGCTTCGCCCAAGGCAGTGCTTGAAAGCATCGAGGAGAGGTTGAAAGTTCGACCGATCGCGGTGCCGGCGGCTCCTGGTCGTTCACAGCATGAAAATAGGATTGAGATTGCCCGGTATCTCGACGCCTTGCACGCAGTCCAGGCGAGCGGCCGGACCCCGTTCGACCTGATTTGGCAGGCGCTGCGGGGATCGACCCTGAATTCCGGCGCCGTAGAATCCTTGTCCGGGGTCAGGTTGCCTCCGGAACTGTTGAACAGCGCTGCCAACCTTTCGCAAGTGGAGGCCGATCTGGGTCGATTTGCCGGCGCCAGCGAAGCGTTTCTGCGGTCATTTGGGCATCCGGCGGAATCCCTTTGGAGCAAGACCGGATTCGCCAACGTGCAAAGTTCTCAGATCGATGATCTGCTTGCGTGCCTCGTCAAAATCGACGGGTCGGCGCGCACGCTTTCTTCCTGCATCACCGACAATTCCGACTTTGGAATCCGATCTCTTGTGGACTTGAGGGCGGCCGTTAAGGCTGGCGAGGCGCTTCAAGACGGGCCGGTTCCCGAGTTGGTGGGAGCGGTCTCGCAACTCGATCCCGACGAGCTTGTCGGGGCCTTGAATTCGCAAAGAAAGCTGGACGAGGTGTCAAGGGCGCTCACGGCTTGTCCGCCGATCGGACCGCAGAATACCGACGTGTTTCGTTCAGCCGTCGAAGTTGGCAAAATGCCGCTGCCCGAAATTTATTTTGAGAACACTCCGGCAGACTTGCTCAGGATCGCCAACGAAACCGTCGAAAAGGACCTGTTGCTCAAGGATGCGATCGCTGAGTTTTCTCCGGTCCTTGAGCTATTTAAGCTCGACGGAAAATGCTCTGCGACATCGCTGGATGCGATTGCGAAAGCCGTCATCGCATCGACCAAGATTTCTCAGGAGCACCGGTCTGCGCTCTACATGAATCAGTCGGTCGACGTGACCGCATTCGGACCGCTGCGGGAACGGTGGGTGTCCCTGGCCGCAAAGGAGCGCGAGTGGCGGCAGTATTTGAATGCGTACGGGCGAGAGGCCTGGCCGGCCCCGGCATCATTGAGGAGCGCGTCCGCACTGCTAAAAAAGGGCAATGTGGGCCGTGCCTTCGCTGCGATAAGCGGGGCCGCCAAGCCGGTCAATGAACTCGTCACCCGCCTCGGTCTGACGGTTTCGGACAAGCCCGCCGAAGACTTGGTCGCGCTGGCCAGTCACGTCGATGCCATCGACACCTTTGAAGCGGATGAAGGCGCAGAGGAGGTTCTTGGAACAAGCTGGCTCGGCCTTGATACCAAGTTCGACCTCATCGATTTTGGGATCAAGGTAAGGCGGTATCTCAGCGACCAAGTCGGACGGGACTTGATGCAGCGTCTGCTTCAGATCCCGCAAGAGTCCGTACGGCGCTTGCATTCCTTCGAGACGTCGGCGACCAACTTGCGGAAGATCATCTCGGCGCGGACAGCCCGTCTTGATGATCGATCGGTCGACTTGACTATGACCAGGTTGGATAACCAAATCGCCTTGATGCGTCGGGTCGTTGCGGTGGATGGAGTCGGCACCTTGGCCGGCGTCGAGATTCCGATCCGAGAACTGGTTAAAATCTCGAAGTTGGAACTCGATCGCGCCAGGATCCGGGCGGTCCTGGACGCTTCTCCGCTCAAGGTCGCCGCTGAGCATTTCGCGAGTCTCCCTGGTGGGGAGTTGAAGGCGTTCGCCGCGCTTGATTGGCTTCGAGCGGTCAAAGCTGTCGGAATGCCAGAAAATCTGCTTCGGCCATTGAGTTCACCGACAGCGGCGCACGAATTCGCCAGGCTGAAATCCATTGCAAGCCGGGCCGCGGGCCCGCTCGCCCTCTACGACGGCCAGGTAGAACTGCTGATCTCACAGTTTGGGTCGGTCGCGTACGCCAGATCGGAGCCTGGCATCGTGTCGGAGGCTGTCTCGGCACTTCTTGAGCGAAAAGAGGAACTGCGCGAGTTGCTCGCCCTGTATCGTGAGCGGCGGACATTGGAGTCGCTTGGACTGGGTGAGTTTCTCGAATGTGCGGATCGCGAACGGATTGAACCGCTGCATCTGCCGCAACTGCTTGAGGCCGTTCTTGCGCGGCGCGGCGCCGAGTATGCCAAAAAGGCGGCAAGCGCCCTTCAGGACAACACGGGTTCTTCCCTTGAAGTTCGGAGGAAGCAGTTCGCTGAAAAGGATCGCTCCAAAATCAAGGACGATCGGCTCCGCATCAAGGCAAAGCTCCTGACCAAGAAGCCCTTGCCGGGGTCCGACTTCGGGAAGAAGAAGACCTGGACGGAGATGGCGCTTCTCGAACACGAGCTCGCCAAGCAAAAGCGGTTCGTCCCCGTGCGAACACTGCTGGCCCAGGCCGGGAAGTCCATACAGGCACTCAAGCCGTGCTTCATGATGTCACCGCTGTCGCTTGCGAAATTCATGAAGGCTGGGTCCCTGAGCTTCGACATCCTCGTGATCGATGAAGCTTCGCAGATGCGGCCAGAGGACGCGCTCGGCGCCATGCTTCGGTCCAAACAGATAGTGGTGGTCGGCGACCAGAAGCAGTTGCCGCCGACGGACTTTTTCGCGCGCTCCGGAGACGCAGGGACGGGCGATGACGATGACTTCGAGGACCTCGACGATGAATCCATTCTCGAAAGCTGCCAGAAGACCTTCGGTCAACGCCGTCCGCTCCGGTGGCACTACAGAAGCCGCTGCGAGAGTCTGATCCGTTTTTCCAACGAGCAATTCTACCGCCGGGAACTGATCACTTTTCCGGCCTCGAAGCCGGCCTCATTTTCGATCGATCTCGTGCGGGTGCAGGGAACGTTCCAGGCGAGGTGCAATCCCACGGAAGCGAGCCGCGTCGCGGAGGAAGCCATTACCTTCATGCGACACCACGCTGCCCTCGATGAGGACGAGATCCCGTCGCTCGGTATCGTGGCGCTCAATATTCAGCAGATGGAGTTGATTCAGCAAGAGTTGAACCGCCTGATCGATGATGACGTGCTGGTGGATCAGTACCGTGAGAAGGTGTTGAACAAGGGCGAGGAACTGTTCGTCAAAAACCTGGAGAACGTGCAGGGCGACGAGCGTGATTTCATCTTCATCTCTATGACGTATGGGCCCGAGGTTGGTACCAACGTACTCAAGCAGCGTTTCGGACCTATCAACCGGAAGCAGGGGCATCGCCGACTGAACGTCCTTTTTTCTCGGGCGCGAACACGTGTCGGGCTGTTTTGCTCCTTTGGATCGGCCGACGTCGTGCCGACGCCGGAAAGCTCCGAAGGCGTCCATGTCTTGCGGAAGTATCTGGAGTACGCAGAAACGCGAGGCCGTGTGTCCGTTCTTTCGGGGACCGGTGCGGATGCTGACAGCGACTTTGAGATCGAGGTCGCGGAGAGGCTGCGGGCGCGGGGCTACGTCATCGACTATCAGGTCGGGGTTTCCGGGTACAAGATAGACTTGGGAGTCCGCCATCCTGACCACCTCGAACGCTACCTCGCCGGCGTTGAGTGCGATGGCGCGACCTACCATCGCAGCAAGAGCGCCCGCGATCGGGACCGCCTGAGAGAGGAGGTTCTGAATGACAAGGGCTGGGACATCGTCCGCGTTTGGTCGACCGACTGGTTCGACAACCCTTCGCTTCAGACCACTCGTCTCCTTGAAAAGCTGGAGCTATTGAGACGTAAGCCGACCGTCGAACGTTCCGAGTACACCATCGTTACGGAGGCGACGCTGCTCGCCGGCGATGCAGAACCGACAGAACCCGTGGGCGGTTCGGCCGATGATGGTGCACTCGAGACAGACGCCGAACCTTCTTCGGAAGCGGGTGGCGAGGAACAGCCAGCCCCGCCAATGACAGTTACGGGATTGCGGGAAAAATCGTCGCTTACGGAAGCCGAATGCTTCGAGGCGCTGCGCCAGTTTCGCGACCAGGTGGTTGGAAATGAAATGGCCGACTGGGAGCCGCATCGGTCCATACTGCGCGATGCGATGATCGAGACCTTCGTACGACAAAGGTTAGTCGAACCGGAAGACTGGTTCGATAAGGTTCCGGGATATCTTCGGCAGGGGACCAATCCCATTGAGAAGACCCGTTACATTGATCGCATCTGCGACATCGTGGCCAGGCTGAACGCTGGGGAAGACGTTGCAACGCGGCCGGACCCACGAGGGTCTCCGGGCCTGTTCGACGACATTCCGGATGCGAGGCAAAGCGGGTCGTCATCGAACCCTGGTGGACAACCGGCAACGCCTGCTGCCGGTACGCCGAATGGTGATGAATACATTGCGACGAACTTTTCATTGCTGGGGGTGAGGCTCGATCCGGCGCGGTTTTATGACCGGGAGTACGAGTCTGTCTTGAACAGCATGGTTGCTCTCACGCTGAAGCATGAGGCTCCGATTTATGAGGATGTACTTGTTGCGCGCATTGCCCGTGCCCACGGATTTCAACGGTCCGGAGACCGGATCCAGGGGGCAGTATCTAGGGTCGTGGGAAGAAAATATCGAAAGACCCAGGATGACGGCCGTACGGTAATCTGGAGTGAAAATTCAGCCGAGACCGTTCTTGTCGCCTATCGTAAGAGCCAATCGGAAGTCAGGTCTCACACCGATACCCCGGTCGCCGAACTCGCAAGCCTGGCGCTGCCATATATTCGCGTCCGGCTTCCTGACGATGACATCCTTTACAGGATGGCGAACCACTTCCAGCTGGGCCGGCTCAGGGAGCCGACCCGCGTTCGCTTTCAGTCTGCCATCGATCTTGCGAGAAAGGCTGTCACCAACGGAGCCATCCGCACCTAGCGGGCGCCGGGAAGCCATGGAGAACACTTTGATGGCTGGCTGCTGGGGGAGCATCACGTCTTCTTCGACTTCAGCGCCCGCTCGACGGCCTTCTCGATGAACTGCCACAGTTTTTGATCGGCGGCGGCCGCAGCGATTTTGCGTCCTCAGCGATCGTGGGCTTCATGGACGTCAAGAGGGCCAAGTCGGCTTAGGATATCCACCAGGCGCGTGGCGAGTGCTCAGATCGCACGCGCCTGGCAGTCAGCGCCTGTCCCAAGACCCGCGCCATAGACTGAGCAATGCGTCCGGCTGAACCGCGAGCTGGCCGGTTCAAAGCGTGAGTGCCCGAGGAGACAGAAGCAGAACCGTTGTGCCAGATTTGTGTCAGTTGGCACACGCCTTCACGGTCTGTTCCGCTCGTAATGGCTGAAATGGCCGAAACCGACGATCGAGCGAAAACGCGGGTTGTGCTTGATTTTCAAGGCTTTTGCGCGAGAACGAATGGTGCTGCCAGACAGGATTGAACTGTCGACCTCTCCATTACCAATGGAGTGCTCTACCACTGAGCTACGGCAGCATGCCCGGGATACGAGAATCGGCCAGAAGGCCCACCACGGCGGGCCGATCCTTGCCACAACGACCCCGCGCGCGCAAGCGCGGGACGGGCCCCTCGGACCACCAAAAAACGTCGAAAACGGCATGGGTGGGCCGCGGGAGTCTTCGATCGGCCCGCGGCGGCCGATCCGGTTCCCCTATGTCGTCCATCGCCCTAATCTCGCGAGCAAGCGATATACTCGAACGGGTCTACAATGAAAGATGACGAGGACGAGCGGCAAGCGCCAAAAAATCCGGCAAAGGATTCGAGGCAGGATCGGCTGAAGCTGGCATTGCGCGAAAATCTCAAGCGGCGGAAATCGCAGGCGAGGGGACGAAGCGATACCGCCGCCGGACCTTCCAATGCCGACACTGCGACACCACATGGCGGGAACGAAAAAAAGCCGCGTGAATAGCTGACGTTCGGCCGCTGGCCCGGAACGTGCTTTTTCACGACGGCTTTCCGTCTTTCCTTGGGCCGATACGGGATACAAATGGGCGCAGACATCACAACCGAGAATCGACCAACCGGCGACGCTTCGGCAACTTCGGCGTTTCCACGTCTTGAGCAGACATTTCCGGCGCTGGCGCCGCACGAGATCGCGCGGATGCGACGGTTCGGCGAGGTGCGTCATTATAAACACGGCGAGGCGCTGTTCGAGACCGGCAAGCCCGGTCCCGGCATGTTTGTGATCCTGTCCGGCCATGTCGCCATCACGCAGCGCGATGGCCTCGGTCACGTCACGCCGGTGATAGAGCAGGGACCGGGGCAGTTTCTTGCGGAAATCGCCCAGCTTTCCGGCCGCATGGCCCTGGTCGACGGCCATGCCGAGGGCGACGTCGAAACCCTTCTGATCCCGTCGGAGCGGTTGCGCGCGCTACTGGTTGCCGAAGCCGATCTCGGTGAGCGCATCATGCGAGCCTTGATCCTGCGCCGGGTGAGCCTGATTCAAAGCGGCGCCGGTGGTGTTGTGCTGATCGGCCCGGCCTCCCTCGGCAGCGTCGCGCATTTGCAGCATTTCCTGGCGCGCAATGGACAGCCATATCATTTGCTCGATCCCGCCACGGACAGGGACGCTGCCGATCTGGTGGCGCGCTATTCGGCATCGCGGACCGATCTCCCGCTGGTGGTGTGTCCCGACGGCGCAGTGCTGCGCAATCCATCCGAGACCGAACTGGCCTATGCGGTCGGCATGATCGGCGGACACGATCACAAGAAACTCTACGATGTCGCCGTCGTCGGCAGCGGACCGGCAGGTCTTGCGACCGCCGTTTACGCGGCATCCGAAGGGCTGTCGGTGGCGGTGCTGGATGCGCGTTCGTTTGGCGGCCAGGCCGGCGCCAGCGCCCGTATCGAAAACTATCTCGGATTTCCCACCGGCATTTCCGGGCAGGCGCTGGCCGGCCGGGCCTTCAACCAGGCGCAGAAATTCGGCGCGGAAATGCTGATTCCGGTCGCGGCCACATCGCTCGATTGCTCGAAAAGCGACGGCGTCTTTTCGCTCGCCACCGAATGCGGAAAATTGCTGAAAGCGAAATCCGTCGTGGTCGCCAGCGGCGCGCGCTACCGCCGGCCCGAAATCGAAAGCCTCGACAAGTTCGAGGGCCGCGGGGTCTGGTACTGGGCTTCGCCGATCGAGGCCCGGCTGTGCGCCGAACAGGAAGTGATCCTGGTCGGCGGCGGCAATTCCGCGGGCCAGGCCGCGGTGTTTCTTTCGGGCCATGCCCGCAAGGTGCACATGGTGATCCGCGGCGGCGGCCTTGGCGCCAGCATGTCGCGCTATCTGATCGAGCGGATCGAGGCCACGCCGAATATCGAGCTGCTGTTCAACACCGAGGTGGTCGGGCTCGAAGGCAGCGAGGACATCTCGCTGGAGCGCGTGCGCCTGCGCAGCCGCCTGGCCGCAGAAGAGCAGACCATCGACATCCGCAATCTCTTTCTGTTCGTCGGCGCCGATCCGGCCACCGATTGGCTCAATGGTTGCGGTGTCATGGTCGATCGCGGCGGCTTCGTGGTGACCGGTGCACAATGTAAGCGGAACGACGGACAATCGGGATCTCTGCTGGAAACCTCGGTGCCGGGCGTATTCGCGGTCGGCGATGTTCGTTCGGGATCGGTCAAGCGGGTTGGCGGCGCGATCGGCGAGGGTGCGCAGGTGGTGGCGGCGCTGCATGGTTTTCTCGGCGACGTCGCGAAACCGGCGCTTTAGAGCATGATCCGGAAAAAGCCTGCCCCGCACTTGATGCGGGGTGGAAGCCGGTTTTCCGAGAAGATCATGCTCAAACAGAGGTAAAAGATGCCAAAGGGCTGCAGCCATATTCCCGGCATCCACGACGTCACCCCGAGCGCGCTCGGTTGCGAGGAATGCCTGAAGACCGGCAGTGTGTGGCTGCATCTGCGGATCTGCCGCACCTGCGGTCACGTCGGCTGCTGCGACGATTCTCCCAACAAGCACGCCACCGCCCATTTCCATGCGACCGCGCATCCGATCATCGAGGGTTATGACCCGCCGGAGGGATGGGGCTGGTGTTACGTCGATGAAGTGCTATTCGATCTGTCGGACCGGAAGACGCCGCATAACGGTCCGATCCCGCGCTACTACTGAATTTCAGCCATTCACCGCCAGATCAAGGAAAGCCGGATGCGATCCGTGTCAGGAATTTGTCGTGCCATCGTCTCTGTTATGTCGGTGGCAATATCGATCATGTCGCTCGATCCGGGCGCGGCGCGCGCCGAGGCGCCGCAGAGCAAATTCGCCGAGGTCAACGGCGTCAAATTGCACTACCTGATCGCCGGCAAGGGCGATCCCGTCGTGCTGCTGCACGGCTTTGCCGAAAGCAGCCATATGTGGCTGCCGCTGATCGCAAAACTCTCTGACAAGCACACCGTGATCGCGCCGGATATGCGCGGCTTCGGACAATCGTCCACGCCCGCAGACGGATACTCGAAAAAGGCGATGGCGCAGGACATCCACGCGCTGGTGAAGAGCCTCAAATACGATCGCATCCGCCTCGTCGGTCACGATATCGGGCTGATGGTCGCCTATGCCTATGCGGCGCAGTATCCTGATGAAGTCGACCGGCTGGTGCTGATGGAAGCGTTCCTGCCCGGCGTCGGCGAGTGGAATAATGTCTTCCTGCTGCGCGACCTCTGGCATTTCCATTTCTACGGCAAGACGCCGCTGGCGCTGGTCACCGGTCGCGAGCGGATTTACCTCGAGCACTTCTGGAACGATTTCGCCGCCGACCCCGCAAAATCCGTCCCCGAGGCCGATCGCAGATTCTACGCGATAGAGTATGCCAGGCCCGGTCACATGAAAGCCGGGATGGAAGTTTTTCGCGCCTTCCCAGGGGATGCCGAGGATTTTGCTGGCTTTGCCAAAACCAAATTGGCGATGCCGCTGCTGGTACTCTCAGGGGAGAAAGCCGGCGGCCCATTCCTGATCGAGCAGGGCAAGATGGTGGCGACCAATGTCGAGGGCGTACTCGTCAAAGGCCGCGGACATTGGTTGATGGAAGAGGCGCCGGATCAGGTTATCCCGAAGCTGGTCGAATTTCTCAATCGCTAAGCGTTGTGATCGGGCGAATAGAAAAAAGCCGCTAGCAATTCAAAAGCCAGCCGGTCGGCCGAACGCGTAACCAATTCCCGGATGAGTGAGTAGCAATTCCCGATTGGGAGCCTTAAGAGTTTTTAAGTCGGTTCTAAAAAGGGGGCACCATGATTTTGGGCATGAGCTTGGCTACATTCACTCTCGTACATGTCGTGATCAGTCTGATCGCAATCGCTTCAGGTATCATCGTGATGTTCGGAATGCTCGGCTCCAACCGGACGCCCGGCCTGACCGCGATTTTCCTGCTGTTCACGATCTTGACCAGCGTCAGTGGTTTTCTGATTCCGCCCTTGCTGTTCGACAAGCTGCTGCCGTCGCACATGATCGGCACTCTTTCGCTGGTGCTGCTGGCAATCGCGTGTTTCGCGCTTTATGGCCAGAAGCTTTCCGGCGCGTGGCGCTGGATCTATGCGGTGACGGCATTGCTCTCGCTTTACTTCAACGTGTTCGTGCTGGTGATCCAGAGTTTCCTCAAGGTGCCGGCGTTGTCGGCGCTGGCGCCGGGTAATCCGCCGTCCGGACCGGTGTTCGCGGTGGTACAGGGGCTCGTGCTGGTGTTTTTCATCGTCATGATCGTCGGCGCGATCAGGCGGTTTCGGCCGGTGCCGGCATTTGCCTGATCCGTAGAAAGCCGACCAAAAGGAGTCCCTTGCCATGCCAACGATTACGACCAAAGACGGCGTCACGATCTATTATAAAGACTGGGGCAAAGGTCAGCCCATCGTGTTCAGCCATGGTTGGCCGCTGTCGGCCGATGACTGGGACGCCCAGATGCTGTTCTTCCTGGCTCAAGGCTATCGGGTCATCGCCCATGACCGCCGCGGCCACGGCCGGTCCACCCAGACCGGTGACGGCCATGACATGGATCACTACGCGGACGACCTTGCGGCCTTGACGGCGCATCTCGACCTGAAGAACGCCATCCATGTCGGCCATTCCACTGGCGGCGGCGAGGTGGCGCATTATCTGGGACGGCATGGCGAGAGCCGTGTGGCGAAGGCGGCCCTGATCAGCGCGGTGCCGCCGCTGATGCTGAAGACGCCGGCCAACCCTGACGGGCTGCCAAAGGATGTCTTCGACGGGCTTCAGGCGCAACTCGCCGCCAATCGCTCCAAATTTTATCGCGCCCTTCCGGAGGGGCCGTTCTATGGCTACAACCGGCCGGGCGCCAAAGCGTCGGAGGCCGTCATCGCGAACTGGTGGCGTCAGGGAATGATGGGCGGCGCCAAGGCGCATTACGATGGCATCGTCGCGTTCTCGCAGACCGATTTCACCGAAGACCTCAAGAAGATCACCGTACCCGTGCTGGTGATGCATAGCGAAGACGATCAGATCGTTCCCTATGTCGCTGCCGGACCGCTATCGGCAAAGCTTTTGAAAAACGGAACGCTGAAGACCTACAAGAATTTTCCGCACGGCATGCCCACTACGGAAGCGGAAACGATCAACGCCGATCTGCTGGCGTTCTTGAAGGGCTAACTAAACAAGGCGGGTCTCCCCGTTACGCCGCTTGTCCGTCTCGCCACCGGCGCTTCGGCTATGAAACCGCGCTGGCGCGGGTGCTGAGGTGTGCTCACCGGCCGCAATGAGGCCACAGGCCGGGCCGCGCTGCCTGGCTCCGGGATGTCTTGGCTACGCTGACCGGTGTATCGTTCGATCACCTCGCCGTCGCCGCTCGAACGGGCAGCGACGACACAAAGGAAGATCAGATGAAAGTCATCCTGTTCGGCGCCACCGGCATGGTCGGGCAGGGCGTGCTGCGCGAATGCCTGCTCGACCCCGGCGTCGACAGCGTGCTGGTGGTCGGGCGCAGCCCGACCGGGCAGCGGCACGCCAAGCTGCACGAAATCCTGCACACCAACTTCCTGGATTTCTCGGCGATCGAATCCGAGCTCGCAGGGTACGACGCCTGTTTCTTCTGCCTCGGTGTCACCTCGGTCGGCCTGAGCGAGGAGCGCTACCGGCATCTGACCTACGATATCACCATGGCGGCGGCGACGACGCTGGCAAGGCTCAATCCGGGCATGGTGTTCATCTATGTCACCGGGCGGGGCACCGATTCGACCGAGCGCGGCGGCCTGATGTGGGCGCGGGTCAAGGGCAAGACCGAAAACGATCTGCTGAAGCTGCCGTTCAGGGCGGCCTACATGTTCCGCCCCGCCGCCATCCAGCCGCTGCACGGCATCAGGTCCAAGACCGCCTGGGTTCAGGCGGCTTATGTTGTGCTCGCCCCACTGCTGACGCTGCTCAACCGTGTAGCGCCGAAATACGCCACCACCACGGAGCAGGTTGGCCGCGCCATGATCAAGGTCGCACGGAACGGTTTTCCGAGGCCGTTGCTGGAGAGTGAGGATATCAATCGCGTTTGATTTTACCTCGTCATTCCGGGGCAGTCCCAAGGACTGCACCCGGAATCTCGAGATTCCGGGTTCGAGGCTTCGCCCCGCCCCGGAATGACGTGCCGGGGCAGGCCAATCCCATCAAATAGCCGCAAATTTCACGCTTTTGCCATAAGGGGGCCATTGGCCCTATACTTTGCGCTTGGCCAAAAGTGGGGACTCATGGATCGCATTCGCATCGTCGGCGGCAGCAAGCTCAATGGCACCATTCCGATCTCAGGCGCGAAGAATGCCGCGCTGCCGCTGATGATCGCGGGCCTCTTGAGCGAGGAGACGCTGATCCTCGACAACGTGCCGCGGCTGGCCGATGTCGCGCAATTGCAGCGCATTCTCGGCAATCACGGCGTCGATATCATGTCCGCCGGAAAACGCCCCGGCGACCATGAATATCAGGGCCAGACCCTGCATATTTCCGCGGCCAACATCATCGACACCACGGCACCCTACGAACTGGTGTCGCGGATGCGCGCCAGCTTCTGGGTGATCGCGCCGCTGGTGGCGCGGATGCACGAAGCAAAGGTCTCGCTGCCCGGCGGCTGCGCCATCGGCACCCGGCCGGTCGACCTCCTGATCATGGCGCTGGAGAAGCTCGGTGCGGAGATGACCATCGACGGCGGTTATGTGATCGCCAAGGCGCCGGGCGGGCTGAAGGGCGCCGCGATCGACTTTCCCAAGGTGACGGTGAGTGGCACCCATGTCGCGCTGATGGCGGCAACGCTCGCCAAGGGGACCACGGTCATCACCAACGCCGCCTGCGAGCCGGAAATCCAGGACGTCGCAGACTGCCTGAACAAGATGGGCGCGCATATCTCGGGCGCGGGGACCCCCCGTATCGTTATCGAAGGTGTCAGCAAGCTCCACGGCGCACGGCACACAGTGCTGCCGGATCGCATTGAAGCCGGCACCTACGCCATGGCGGTGGCAATGACCGGCGGCGATGTGCAACTGGCCGGCGCCCGTCCGGAACTGCTGCAATCGGCGCTCGACGTGCTGACGCAGGCCGGTGCGGTCATCACCGTCAATAATGAAGGCATCCGGGTGGCCCGCAACGGCGCCGGGATCAGGCCGGTGACGGTATCGACCGCACCATTCCCGGGCTTTCCGACCGATCTGCAGGCGCAGTTGATGGCGCTGATGACGAACGCGCAGGGCTCCTCGCACATCACCGAGACGATTTTCGAGAATCGTTTCATGCATGTACAGGAACTGGCGCGGTTCGGCGCGCGGATTCATCTCGACGGCGAGACTGCCACCATCGACGGCATCGCCAAGTTGCGCGGCGCGCCGGTGATGGCGACCGATCTGCGCGCTTCGGTGTCGCTGGTGATCGCGGGGCTTGCCGCCGAAGGTGAGACCATGGTCAACCGCGTCTACCATCTCGATCGCGGCTTCGAGCGGCTGGAAGAAAAACTCTCGGCCTGCGGCGCTTCGATCGAGCGTATCAGCGATTGAAACCCTTAACCGTCAGGGATGCTGTGGCGCCGCAGCTCAAATTGATCGCGCTCGATGCCGACGACCTCGCCGTGGTCTCGGCGCATGTGCAGGACGCCCGGGTGCGGACTTCCGACATCGTCTGGCGGCAGGGCGAAAAGCGGCTGGTAGTCGGCATGAGCCGGCTGGATTGGGAACAGACCCTGGCCGGGGAAACCGGCTCGCACCGCCTGATCGCGGCGCTGCGGTTCGACCGGGTGCTGGCCTGCAAATCCCGCAACATCGATCTGGAGGCGCCGGAGGCGGCGCTGGATCTGCTCGGGATCGAGTTTCATCCCGGCGACGCACCCAGCGGCAGCGCGGTGCTGCTGTTCACCCACGGCGGCGCGCTGCGGCTGGACGTCGAATGCCTGGAATGCGAGCTGACCGATTTGGGCGCCGATGAGTTAGGGCCGGACGAAGGCGGGCCGTCAGGGCTGGGCGGGTGAATCGGAATTGGAAAGTGCTGCCGCGAACTCGATCTTACCTCTCCCGTCGGGAGAGGTCGATTTGCGCAGCAAATCGGGTGAGGGGTTACGCCATAACGATAGACCTGAACCCCTCACCCCAGCCCTCTCCCGATGGGAGAGGGAGCCGACCTCCGTCGCCGTAAGATTGAGTGTGTTTATTGGAGTGGATCAGGGTTGACGGCGATTTACCGCCGCGCCATTGAGCAGCTTGTCTGCGTCAGCCAAATCTCGCCGGAAAGCCCATCATGCCCGTTCGCCTAGACCGAAGCAGCGCCGATTTCGCCGAGCGGTTTGCCGGCTTTCTCGCGGCCAAGCGCGAGGTGTCGGCCGACATCGAGGCGGCGACGCGGGCCATCGTCGATGACGTGGCGATCCGCGGCGATGCGGCGCTGATCGAGGCGACGCGCAAGTTCGACCGGCTTGAGCTCGATGCCGGCAGCCTTCGCGTGACCGCGGCCGAGATCGATGCGGCGGTGCAAGCCTGCGAGCGCGAGACGCTGGACGCGCTGCAGTTCGCGCGCGACCGGATCGAGATCTTTCACCAGCGCCAATTGCCGAAGGACGAGCGCTTCACCGATGCGCACGGCGTCGAACTCGGCTGGCGCTGGAGCGCGATCGACGCCGTCGGCCTTTACGTGCCGGGCGGCACCGCCGCCTATCCGTCCTCGGTGCTGATGAACGCCGTGCCGGCCAGAGTCGCTGGCGTCGATCGCGTGGTGATGGTGGTGCCGTCGCCGGACGGCAAGCTCAATCCGCTGGTGCTGGCGGCCGCCCATCTCGGCGGCGTCTCCGAAATCTATCGCGTCGGCGGCGCGCAGGCGGTGGCGGCGCTGGCTTACGGTACTGCCACCATCGCGCCGGTTGCAAAGATCGTCGGCCCCGGCAATGCCTATGTCGCCGCCGCCAAGCGGCTGGTGTTCGGCAAGGTCGGCATCGACATGATTGCCGGCCCCTCGGAAGTGCTGGTCATATCGGACCACACCGGCAATGCCGGCTGGATCGCGGCCGACCTGCTGGCGCAGGCCGAGCACGACGTCAACGCGCAGTCGATCCTGATCACGGACGATGCCGCGCTGGCGGACGATGTCGAGCGCGCCGTGGAATCGCAACTCGCGACCCTGCCGCGTGAAAATATCGCGCGGGCCTCGTGGCAGGATTTCGGCGCCATCATCCTGGTGAACAATCTCGACGAGGCCGTGCCGCTGGCGAACGCCATCGCCGCAGAGCATCTGGAGATCATGACAGCGGATGCGGAGGCGTTCTCGGCGAAGATCCGTAATGCCGGCGCGATTTTCCTTGGCCCCCATACCCCCGAAGCGATCGGCGATTATGTCGGCGGCTCCAACCACGTGCTGCCGACCGCGCGCTCGGCGCGGTTCTCGTCGGGACTGGGCGTGCTCGATTTCATGAAGCGAACCTCGATCCTCAAATGCGGCCCGGAGCAGTTGCGGGCCTTGGGACCGGCGGCGATGACGCTCGGCAAGGCCGAAGGCCTGGAGGCCCATGCGCGTTCGGTCGGGCTGCGCTTGAACCTGCCATGACCAGGCCGCCCCCAGAGGACGATGCGCAAAACCGCGTGGTGGCGGTGACGCTCGACGAGGAATCGATCGGCCGTTCCGGCCCCGATATCGAGCATGAGCGCGCGATCGCGATCTACGATCTGGTCGAAGAGAATCTGTTCGCGCCGGAGGGCGCCGAGGGCGGGCCGTTCACGCTGCACATCGCGATCACCGGCAACCGGCTGATGTTCGACATCCGCCGCGAGGACGGCACGCCGGTGGTGGCGCATCTGTTGTCGCTGACGCCGTTCCGGCGGATCGTCAAAGACTATTTCATGATCTGCGACAGCTATTACCAGGCGATCCGGACCGCGACGCCGGACAAGATCGAAGCCATCGACATGGGCCGCCGCGGCATTCACGACGAAGGCTCGCGCACGCTGCAGGAGCGGCTGAAGGGCAAGGTGCGGGTCGATTTCGAGACGGCGCGGCGGCTGTTCACGCTGATCAGCGTGCTGCACTGGAAGGGTTAGCGCATGACCCCGAAAAGTGGCGACCGGTTTTCGGGCCAGATCATGCGCCAGACAAAAAAGCCTTGATGGGGGCGCCACCGCGCGTGCGCAGTCCGCAGGCCGTGCTGTTCGCGTGCGGCCTGAACAGCGTGCGTTCGCCGATGGCCGAAAGCCTGTTGCAGAAGATGTTCCCGCAGGCGCTGTACGTGAAATCCGCCGGCGTCCGGAAAGGCGAGCTGGATCCGTTCGCGGTCACGGTGATGGCGGAACTCGGCCAGGATATCTCGGGTCATAAACCCATCACATTCGAGGAACTCGATGATTGGGAAGGACTCAATTTCGACCTCATCATCACGCTGTCACCCGAAGCCCATCACAAGGCGCTGGAACTGACGCGCACGCTCGCCGCGGATGTGGAATACTGGCCGACGCAGGACCCGACCGGCGCCGAAGGCAATCGCGAGCAGAAACTGCAGGCCTATCGCGAGGTCTGCGACAGCCTGCTGCTGCGCATCCGCAAGCGCTTTTCCAAGGTGGGCGCGGCGAGCGGGTGATTTCTACTCACGGCGCTCGGCGTTCCCCGGATGCTGCGCGGCGCGCCGCTCTTGCGGCGTGATGCGCTGCTGATCCGGGGTCCAGGCACAGTCACGGTGGTCCCGGCTCTGCGGCGCACCGCCAAGAGGCGTTGCACCGCGTCCGGGACACAACGGTTCGCGGGGACGACATCCGCGGTTGTCTCATCCGGCCCCTTCCGATAGGTTCCGCGCGCATTCCTTCCTGATTCCTGCCAGCCAAAGCCCGCATGCTAGGCCGCCCCAAATTCGTTCTTGCTTCCGGATCGCCTCGCCGCCTCGCCCTGCTCAATCAGGCCGGGATCGAGCCCGATGCGTTGCGTCCGGCCGATGTCGACGAGACGCCGCGGCGGGGCGAACTGCCGCGCGCTTGCGCCAACCGGCTGGCGCGCGCCAAGGCCGACGCCGCGCTCAAATCGATCCAACTCGATGACGATCTGCGCGGCTCGTTCATCCTGGCCGCCGATACGGTCGTGGCCGTCGGCCGCCGCATCCTGCCGAAAGCAAATCTGGTCGACGAAGCCTCGCAATGCCTGCGGCTGCTGTCGGGGCGCAATCACCGCGTCTACACCGCGATCTGCCTGGTGACGCCGAAGGAGGCGTTTCGCCAGCGCCTGATCGAGACCCGCGTGCGCTTCAAGCGCCTGAACGAGGACGACATCCAGACCTATATCGGCTCGGGCGAATGGCGCGGCAAGGCCGGCGGCTATGCCGTGCAGGGCATCGCCGGATCGTTCGTGGTCAAGATGGTCGGCTCCTACACCAACATCGTCGGCCTGCCGCTCTATGAGACGGTCACGCTGCTCGGCGGCGAAGGCTTCCCGATTCGCTTCGGCTGGTTGAATGCCAGCTAAGCCGCCCAAAGATGCCGGATCCGGCAAGGGGTCGGCCAGGAAGTGCCCGATTTGCGGCAAGCCGGCCTCCGAACCCACGCTGCCGTTCTGCTCCCCGCGCTGCCGGGACGTCGACCTGAACCGCTGGCTGTCCGGCTCCTACGTCGTTCCCGGGCGCGAGACCGACGGCGAAGACGCCGAATAAGCGAGATTCCCCAGCAATTTGGGGAATCCGTCGTCGCCCTTCGGGCTATGCCGGACAGGCAGCCGAAGTCGGGCCGCGCCCCGGCGTAGCCGAAGGCGAAGCCGGGTGGACAGGCCCGTCCGGCCTGACTATAAACCGGCGCTCCCGGGCCTCAGGCTGGGGCAATGCCCAGGTAGCTCAGTTGGTAGAGCATGCGACTGAAAATCGCAGTGTCGGTGGTTCGATCCCGCCCCTGGGCACCATCTGTCGACTAAGCGACTGATTCCCGAGGCAAATCAATAAAATCAAGAGCTTGGGTCTACCCGATTGGTACACACGGGTGGTACACATGCCCCTTGCAATGGCTCGACCTTGGAAGCATCCGAAGACAGGTATCTACTGGCTGCGTAAACGCGTGCCCGAAGACTTGATCCCGCTCGTCGGAAAACGGGAAGAGAAGCGCAGTCTTGGCACTCGAGACCCTCTGGAAGCCAAACGCAAGCACGCTGCCGCACTTAATGAGATAGAGATCCGCTGGTCCAATCTGAAAAAGCCGCCAACGTCGCTTAGCGAACGCGAGGCGTTCGAGCTAGCGGCGCCCGTTGGCGATTGGTGGATTGCCCAGCATATTGAAAATCCCAGCGGTCAGAATTTTTGGAAAGTCGAGCTTGGCGAAGCACTTTTTGAACATCCGCCTGCGATTGGGCCGAAAGACTTCGAGTCATCTGCGTGGCTGACGCAGATCCGCGGGTTTGACTTTTTTGCAATGGAGAGTTGGTGCATTCAGCGCGCCTCCGAGTTATCTCATATTCGCGGCCTCAGGCTTGATGAGGCAGACAATCGAATGCTCGCAAGGTGCATCGCCCGTGTGATGCAAAGGTCGAGCCAACAACTTGAGCGCTTCGCTCGAGGAGAGCCGTCAGAGATGGCGATGATGTTCGAGCCTGCGGGCAGGGCAATCGCGGTGTCCGCGAAACAGGAGCCGTTGCCATTTTCAAGACTGGTTCAAGGTTGGATCGCTGAGCGACGTCCCGCATCTAAGACTGTCTACGAGTGGCAGCGCGTAATCAATCAATTGGTCTCGTTCCTAGGCGAAGACAATGCGCGTTCTCTGTCGGCGGAGAATCTTCTAAGCTGGAAATCGTCCATGGTGGACGCTGGATTGAGGCCGAAGACGGTTCGCGACGCCAAATTAGCGCCCGTACGTGCGATATTGCAGTGGGGTGTGAACAATCAGCTTCTGACTGCCAACGTTGCTGAAAAGGTCACTCTGAACGTCCGAGACAAACAAAGCGAGAAGAAAAGAAGCTTTACGGACGAAGAGGCTCGAACGGTCTTGCGAGCAGCGCTCATGGAGAAAGATATAGTTCGTCGCTGGGTTCCGTGGATTGGAGCCTATACGGGCGCGCGGGTTTCGGAAATTTGTCAGCTTCGACGCGAGGACATTATCGAGATCGAAAGTGTTTGGTGCATTAAAGTCGTTCCGGAGGCAGGCTCCGTAAAGACAAGTGGCTCTGAACGCATTATCCCGATCCATCCTGCACTTGTCGTGAATGGATTCTTGGACTTCGTCCTACGAAGACCGGTGGGTCCGATTTTTGCAGATCTATCGCCTGACAAATTCGGCAAACGTGGGGGGAACGGCACTAAGATGATCGGCAGGTTCGTTCGCGGTCTTGGTATAAGAGACACGCGTATTTCGCCGAATCATTCTTGGCGGCACCGGATAAAAACGCTCGGGCGTCGCCACGGACTAGGGTCCGGACTCAATTGCACCAATAGATGATGGTTGCGGCGATGAGAGTGGCCGACAGGAAGTTCTGTCCGAGCTTGTCGTAACGGGTCGCGA